>ENA-OPYV01000128-OPYV01000128.1-human-gut-metagenome-genome-assembly--contig:-NODE-128-length-23078-cov-3.466864_pt1 | contig 23078 bp, 28 predicted proteins | sample MGYA00242474_ERZ504485 | MGnify/ENA primary metagenome ERZ504485 (study PRJEB26092, sample SAMD00036263) | human gut metagenome | host: Homo sapiens | study: EMG produced TPA metagenomics assembly of...
CCGAAGTTCAGCGCGTCGAAGTCGTACCATTCGGTTTCCACTTCAGGACCGTCGGAAATCTGCCAGCCCATGGAGATGAAGAATCTTCGACATCCTCCATCAGTTTCGGCAACGGATGGCGCGCGCCAAGCGGCTTGCGATTGACCGGAAGGGTCATGTCCACGGTTTCGGCGGCAAGCGCACGGGCCTCTTCCTCGGCCTTGACCTGCTGTTCCTTGGTGCCATACGCACGACCGAAATCGGCGCGCAGCTTGCCCATGATCTTGCCGGCGTCTTTCTTCTGGTCCTTCGGCAGCGCGCCGATGGCCTTGCTGGCCTGCGTCATCGCGGATTCCGCTCCGGCGTACTGCGTCTTGATGGCTTTCAATTCCTCCATGCTGGAGGCGTTTTCGATTTTCGCGATGCCCTCGGCAACCGCATCGGTTACCGCTTGGGCGTCGAATACCGCACCCTCTGCCACGAGATACCTTTCTCATTTCCCGTTTGTTTTACGCGAAAAACGCGCAATTTCAACGTTTTCCGACTTACATTCTTTCAACATGACTCGACATAGCCAAGCTCAGCAGCATTACCGCCGAACTGGTGCCGAGGTTCAAGGATTCCGCTTTGCCATAGAGCGGTATGGACACGATCCTATCGGTTCGTTCCAAAACTTCCTTGGTCAATCCGCGTGCCTCATTGCCGAACAACACCGCTTTGGCGCCGGCAAGCGTTTTCCGGCGCGGCGATTACATCCGTCAGGGATTCCGGCTGTCGGGAATCCGTGCCATATACATCGGCCGCATACACTGCCAGCTCGTGAGTATCGCACCATGCGAAGAAGTCGTCCGTTCCCATGGTCAGAATCGGAAGGTGGAACAGTGATCCCACGGTGGAGCGGATCACTTTCGGATTGAACACGTCCACGCAGTCGTCGACCAATACCACGGCGGAGCAGCCGGCCGCGTCGGCGGAACGAATCACGGTTCCGGCGTTACCGGGATCGCGGACCTGCCAAAACGCGGCGACCATCGCATGCTCGTCGAAATCGTCCGGAGCGGCGGACGAATCGAGGAAAGCCTGCATGTCCGCGACGGCAAGCACGCCTTGCGCGTCGGCGCTCATACGGTGCATCACCGCATGAGTGACCTTGTGCACATACACGCCGGATTGCATGGCCTTGCCCGCCATCTGTGCGACGGCAGGTGTCGCAAACGAGGCATCGGGCTGTGCCGACTCGACCTCAACGTAGAGGTCCTCGACAAGTCCTGGATGCCATGTCAGCAGCTCGCGCACCGATTGCGGTCCTTCCACCATGAAACGGCCAGACCGTTTCCGCCCTTTTCGATCGGCGAGTTCGGACACGCGGCGAACGCGCTCCGACTTGGGATTCGCAATGACTTCGGATTTTATAGGCATACGCGTTAGCCTAACACCATTGCCACAACGAATGCCCCATCCATGTCACGTTTTTTAATTCAGAAAAAACTTTCCAGATTCATTCCAGCAGCAGTCGCAGCAGACCAGCCAGAGGGCGCAGTTCGGTCGCGATATGCAGGGTCCGACAAATGATTCCAGCGACTCTGCCGACTCGCAGGATTCCAATACCGATAACAATTCTCCGGATTCGCAGCAGTCCGGCAACGCACAGAGCGATGCCCCAGCGCTGGCAAAACCACTATGCTGTTACTGATTTCCGGGCTTGCGAATCCCACAGAGGGAAAAGTGTTGTGCAACGGCAGCGATTTGTCACAGCAGGATCGTCACCCTTCGCCTTGCCCCGTATTCGACATGTCATGAATTTGGCAGGTCGGGTACGGGGCTTTTGCGCATCCATGAAAGACATGCACGGCTTGCGAGTGTTTCTTGCCACTTTCGATTGGTTTGCGAGCATCAGTTCGTTACACTGATTATCTGATTATTGTCTGATTGCGGTTGGGAGTGCGACATCATCCCATGAATGTTGGAGGTACAAGCATGGATGTCACGGTGTATTTAGGAGCTCACGAAGGCGACAACCCCGTATATAAGCAAGCCGTGGTGGAACTGGCCACATGGATCGCCCAAAACGGGCACCGCTTGGTATATGGCGGTTCCGACGAGGGACTGATGGCGGTGATTGCCGACACCGTGCTTGAGCAGGGTGGCGAGGTGACCGGCATCGAGGCGCAGATGTTCGTGGACAAGGGTGTCGCGCACAAGAATCTGACCCAGCTCACCATCGTGCCGAATATCACCGAACGGCGTACTCGCATGATCGAGCTTGGCGACGTGTTCATCGCCTTCCCCGGCGGCACGGGAACGTTGGAGGAGATCAGTGAGGTTGTGTCGAAGGTTTGCCTTGACCAGTTGACGCAGCCTTGCATTTTCTACAATCTCAACGGTTTCTACGATGACATGAAGGCGTTGCTGCAGCGCATGATCGACGATGGCTTCTCCACAGGGGAACGCCAGCATGGTATCTATTTCGCTTCGGATCTTGCCGAGATAGAGCATATTATCGCCATGCACAAGGCATAGGCGGCTCAGTAAGGTCGTTTTTATTCGACAGGTTTTTCAAGAAAACGGGGACGCCCAAAACGACCCTCATAATCGGCCGGAATATCCTCCAACCGGCCCATCACAACCAACATGCATCCACATGCCCCGCAGCGCATCCGGTCAACTCCGGGATGCTTCGTTTGCCGAACTTACTGATCGGATGGAACCCGTATCCGTCGGCCACGCGAAGAATGGATTTGCGTTTTATTGTCTGCATGATTTACAGTTTCGTTACCATGAACATCCCGTTTGTCCTGCTGTACATTTTCCTCGGCGGCGTGCTCCTGTTCTCCGCCTATTCGCTCTGGGAGAAAGACAAAAACAATCGGAGGTAATGCAGAATGGACAGCAAGGCACTTCTTTCCTTGAACCATTTAAGCGTCTGGTACACCGCAGATCACCCCTTACTTTCTGATTTGCACTGGATCTAGGGGCAGCGGAAGATCAGTCATTTCAGTATTTCACATTCCGGGAATATCTAACGTATGTGGCGGCGTCCTATGGTGTCCCGCTGCCAGATGTGTCTGACCTCATAAGGGGATTTCACTTTGAGGACTATGCCAATGTTCTTCTATCGGTCGCGGATCTTCTTCCACTGCCTGCCATAGCGCTTGCCCGCGGAGTAGCCGCGCGTGAAATGCTTGTACTGCCGCTCCGCTTCCTTGCGATGCTTCTCACAGTATTGCTCGCCGTCCTCGCAAAGGTTCGGGCAGCCGGGGTGGCGGCAGGGGCGTCTTGGTTTTCTCGGCATGCGTGCCGCCTCCTTTCGGACAATAGAAAAGCCCCGAAAGGATTGCTCCTTTAGAGGCTTGAAATAGGTCGTCCGGACCGCGTTCTCCTTCTTTCGGCTTGTTATCTACGATGGGCGCCATGGGTGCTTATAGAGAGTGGTTCGCGGTAACGCTACGCTTGCAAGACGGTTGAAACCTGAGTATTTATTTAATCCAGTTAGGCGTAGTGCTTTGTGATGCACATTGGCAATAAAAATCTTGAAAAGACGATAAGCGGCTATGCGGGAATTACTACATGAGGATGATTTCCTACGATATACCCTGCAGAGCAAAGGCAAGGTATATTTGTGGGAAACGAGTAATCAATATGCATGAACGGCGCATGTCACCAAGGAGATGGTTTCGACATGGACAAGGATTTCCTTGCGATTTTTAATGCCATAAAGGCTGATGGGGCGAATGCAGACTACACCAAGCGCGGCATCGATCCGCTCTACTCCGTCGGGGCTGGCGCTCGCATCGTGGTCATCGGGCAGGCACCAGGCGCGGTGGCGGAAGAGACGCGCATCCCCTGGAACGACAAGTCAGGAGAGCGTCTGCGCGATTGGCTGGGTGTTTCTCGCGAGACGTTTTTATGATCCTGAGCGGGTGGCGCTTCTCCCCATGGACTTTTATTTTCCGGGACATGGGAGGTCGGGCGATCTACCGCCGCGCAAGGGATTCGCCGAGCAGTGGCATCCTGCACTCTTGGCGCTCATGCCCAATGTTCGGCTCACTGTGCTTGTGGGCGCATATGCCGTCCGCAGGTACCTGCATCTCAAGAATTCGGACAGCCTTACAACCGTGGTGCGCGATTATGATGCCTATATCGGCCGGGGATTCTTCCCTTTGGTGCATCCGTCGCCGCGCAACCAGCTATGGATGAGCAGGAATCCTTGGTTCGAGGCCGAGACCTTGCCTGCACTCAAGGCACAGGTCAACGCGGCGCTTGAACAGAGGTAAGTGGTTACGAAATCATCTGTGACGATAACTTCCAGCCATACAAGGAGGTTCATTCATGCAGAGAAGGACGTTGGGGACTCGTGAGGCGCCTGAAGGCATCCTCGAAGATGCCGCGACGCCAAGGTGGCGAGAGCGTTCGCGAGTGACTATGGTTATGACCTCGTCAGTCTTCTGCTGCCCGGTGATGAATGCTCGTATGTGATGGGCAACCCGCCGTTCATCGGCCATCAGCAGCACACGCAGCAGATCAAGGATGATATGGAACTGGTGTGCGGCAAGGCCGGAGGCTCGCTGGATTATGTGGCTGGATGGTATTTTAAAGCTATTGATTTCCTTGACGGGAATCCCTCCGCGCAATTCGCGTTCGTATCCACGAATAGCATCACACAAGGCCAGCACAAGTCGCCCCGCTATTCAAGCATGTGGTCGAACGAGGGTGGCGTATCCGGTTCGCTCACCGTACGTTCTGCTGGGACGCTCAGACTACGGACAATGCGAACGTGCATGTCGTCATTGTCGGATTCGACAGAGGCACAAACGCTCCTGCGTTGTATGAATACGACGACATTAACGGTGAACCTGTGGAAGCACGTCCGGCTCATATCAACGGTTATTTATTGGATGCGTCTGATGTGTTCGTGGAGGCGAGGAGTCAGAAGACCGGTCCGTAAGGTCTTTGCCGTCCCGGATGGAAGAAATTCTGTAGGAATAAGGAGAGCCTCCCCAATTTGGAGAGGCTCTCCTTATAACCAATCTGGCTACCTTCTGATTACCCTTGGAGTCCAAAACAGCTTGATTTCAAGGGAAACTGGGTATAGGCCTCAGATGTGGAAGTACAGCTCGTACTCCAGCGGGGTCGGAGCCAGGCGGGCCTGGTCGATTTCGCCACGCTTGATGCCGATCCAGGTTTCGATCAGGTCGTCGGTGAAGACGTCGCCTGCGGTGAGGAAGTCATGATCTTCCTCAAGGGCATCCATGGCCTCTGCCAGGGAGCTCGGAACCTGCTTGATGCCTGCGTGCTCTTCCGGCGGCAACTCGTACAGATCCTTGTCGACCGGCTCCGGAGGCTCGATGTGGTTCAGGATGCCGTCCAGACCTGCCATCAGCTGTGCGGAGAAGGCGAGGAACGGGTTGCAGGACGGATCCGGAGCACGGAACTCGATGCGCTTTGCAGCCGGGGAGGTGCCGGCCAGCGGGATACGGATGGCGGCGGAGCGGTTGCGTGCGGAGTACACCAAGTTGACCGGAGCTTCGAAGCCCGGGACCAGACGGTGGTAGGAGTTCAGGGACGGGTTGGTGAAGGCCAGCACGGAGGAGGAGTGCTTGATCAGGCCGCCGATGTACCAGCGGGCAAGGTCGGACAGACCACCGTAGTTCTTCTCATCGTAGAACAGCGGCTTGCCGTCCTTCCACAGGGACTGGTGGCAATGCATGCCGGTGCCGTTGTCGCCTGCGATCGGCTTCGGCATGAAGGTTGCGGCCTTGCCTGCCAGAGCGGCGGTCTCGTGAACGACGTACTTGTACTTCATCAGGTCATCGCCTGCGTGCTGCAGAGAGTTGAAGCGGTAGTTGATCTCCTGCTGGCCAGCGCCGGCGACCTCGTGATGGGAACGCTCGAGGATCAGACCGACCTTCTGCAGGTTGGCGACCATGTCGTCACGCAGATCCTGGGTGTGGTCGATCGGCGGAACCGGGAAGTAGCCGCGCTTGACGCGGTTCTGAATGCGATGTTCGGGGTGCCGTCGTCTTCGGTGTCGACGCCGGAGTTCCACGGAGCTTCGATGGAGTCGACCTCGTAGAAGGAGCGCTGCATGCTGTTCTCGAAGCGCACCTTGTCGAAGATGAAGAACTCGGCTTCCGGAGCGAAGGAAGCGGTGTCGGCGATGCCGGTGGACTTCAGGTAGGCCTCGGCCTTGCCTGCAACCTGACGCGGATCGCGGGAGTACGGCTCGTCGGTCAGCGGGTCGACGATGGAGAAGGCCACGTCGAGGGTCTTGTGCTTGCGGAACGGATCGATGAATGCGGTGGAAACGTCCGGCACCAGCTTCATATCGGATTCATTGATGGCCTGGAAGCCTTCCACGGAGGAGCCATCGAACGGCATGCCGTCGGTGAAGGCGTCCTTCAGGAATTCGCTTGCCGGCACGGTGAAGTGCTGCTGAACACCGATCAGATCAGTGAAGCGAACGGAGACATACTCGATGCCTTCCTTGTTGATAAGGGCCTCAGCATCAGCCTTGGTTTCAAGTGCAGTCACGGGACCGCTCCTTTCGAATAAGTAACTTACAGGCTCTTAGTCTAGGAACGCGCGTTTCGCTCACTCGCCAATTGGGTTACGAGAATGTTTCGTAATGACATATTCGAAGGATGATTTCGCGAAAACTGGGGTTCAATTGTTACGAACGCTCGTATTTGCCTCTGCAAAACCGTTCAATTTGTGGACATTCGTGTCGTCATGTCGCTTGCGACGTCCATTTCTTTTCTCAAAACCTTACCGCATGCGCGCAGGCCAGCGGAAGGTAACGGAGATATGAAAAAAGGAACCTCGATAACGTGTTCATCGAGGTTCCCATATGTAAGCCGGCTTTACGATTCCAGGAAAATCAGCGGCCACGCATAGCACGACGGCTGATGCGCTGCGGGTGCATCGGGTCGACGCCCTTCGGAATGCCCATGCCGTTCTTCATCTGCAGAGTGCGCAGACGCTCGTTGAGGATGTTCAGCTCGGTCTTGGTAAGCATGAAGCGGCTCTTCGGATGGATGGCTGCCATCAGCTTGTTCTTGTGGCTGGTCGGCTGGTAGCTCTTGCACTTGAGCACGGTCTTGCGCAGATTCTTCAGGCTCGTCTGATTCTTGCCCTGGCCGACGTAGATACGGTAGACGGGAATATCGGAACCGGCGGTCACACCCTTGATATTCTGCTCCTGACGGTCCATGGCACGCTTGACGCGATTGTAATCGCCCTCGCCGAGCAGATAAATGCCGTTGTAACCGGTGCCGCGCCAAATGGCGTCTTTGGTCTTCGGATCAACCCACACCGGCTCCTGCGGAAAGTTGAAGCCAGCCTTGTTAATGTTGCCGAGCACGCTGATGGCAGCACCCTGACGCCCTTCAAGCTTGGCGTATCCGACTTTGTCGGCACGGTTGGTGAGCATCATGGTGGCGAACAGCAGGCCAAGCATGATGGCGAGGATCATGGACGTGATCCATCCGATCACCGACCACTTGAACACGATGCCAAGCACCACGAACACAACGATCGGCGCCACGAACACGCCGCCGCACAACCACGGAAGAGCCTTATCTTCGGCGTGGGTGTACTTGAAGATCTGAATGATCTGCTTGATGGTGCTTTGCTTCTTCTTTGGCTCTTCTTTGTCTGCCATCGACTTCCTCACTTGGTTATGCGGTTACTCACACTGGAACGGTAGTTTATCAGGAACCATGCCATATCGCACGGTTTCCGCCGTTTTTCCTTGATTGACGGGGATTATCGGGTATGTAGAGGCCTGCCATCCGCCTTAAGCAGCGCCTCGCCGAACGATTCACTGAAGGTGGGATGCGGGTGAATGAGCCTCGCCGCGGCGGCGAGCGGCACCCGGTTGCGACCAATTGTTCGGCTTCCGCGATCAGATCGCTGGCGAGCGGGCTTACGATATGCACGCCAAGCACGAGGGGAACATCCGGAGCGCCTGCCATCGCACCGCTGACGATGGTCATGGATCCGCCTTCCCCACTCATGAGCATACGCGAGTTGGACAACATGGGATATGCGGTTTCCTGCGGATTGATGATGGTTTCACACGATTTCGCATCGTCGAGTGCAAGACCGACGCTTGCCGCTTCAGGGAAAGAGAACACGACTTGCGGCACGGTTTCGTCGGATACCGGCTTGGGGTCAAGTCCTGCGATGGTTTCGGCGATGGTGATGCCCTGTTCAAACGCGCGATGAGCCAAAGCATGCCCCGGAGTGATGTCGCCCAAGGCCCATACGCCCTCCACATTCGTACGCCCATACGCGTCGGTCGAAACATAACCGCGTTCCTCCAATTCGATGCCGTTGGATGCGAACCAGCCGGCATCGGTGTTCGGCATACGTCCGATAGCAGCAAGCACCACTTCACCATATGCGGTGCGCTCCTCCTCGCCGCCGCCTTGCCTGTAATGCACGGTGCGCCCAATTCGCACCGGTATCCACGTAATCCACCGACGCACGCGTCACCACGCTGATGCCGCGACGTTTGAGCTCGCGGGTCAACGTCATCGAAGCCCGCTTCTCCCAAGACGACAGCACGCGGTCCTTGCGGATCAGCAACGTCACTTCGCATCCCGCGGCATTCCACAACGAAGCGAATTCCAACGCCACCGCACCCGCTCCGACAATCACCGCACTGGACGGGAACGTATCCAATTCCAAAGCCTGCGTCGAATCGATCAACGCACCTGAAAACGGGTTGCCCGGCAATGGTAACGGTCGCGATCCGGTCGCCAGCACAATATCTTCGCCTTTGATGGTAAGCTCCGACCCGACGGGTTCCTCCACTCCCGCCTTGAAGGAACGCATGACCTGCGCTTCTCCCCCGGCCGGCGCGACATGCACATCATGAACGTCCCTCAACTCAGCCTCGCCGCGGAACACCGTGACGCCGCGATGCGACAGCAATCCCGCCAACCCCTTCGTCATCGTCTCCACCGTGGACGTACGGAAGTCACGTAATTTGCCGAAATCAATGCTCTGTAAGGTGGCACTGATGCCCATACGTTCCGCCTGGCGTATGTTCTGCGCACTGTGTGCGGCCGTCAGCAACGCCTTCGACGGAATGCAACCACGATTGAGGCAGGTGCCTCCCACGTTTTGTCGCGTTCGATGAGCGCCACCGTTTTGCCGAGCTGCGCGGCACGCAATGCCGTGGAATATCCTCCTGGTCCCGCTCCGATGATGACAATGTCGAAATGCTGTTCAGTCATGCCTGCCCTCGTTGATTCGTGCGTTACAACTGGTTACATGGTAATGGAAAAGCCGTCGGTTTTCGCCGACGGCTTGAAAAAGCAACTGCGATTCTCGCAGAATGGATCACTCGGGCCAGTGTCCACGCTTCTGATAGCGCGGCTTCGGCAGACGCCAGCGACGCATCTGGATGGCACGGCTCCACGCGTAGGAACCGGAACGCATGCCCTTGGCCACGGACTGCTCGCCGAACTTTTCAATGAGCTTCTTCTTGAGCTTGCGCACATGATCACGATGTCGATGATCACCGCAAACAGATAGATGTACATAAGCAGCATCAACGGCAATGCCAACGCCGGCCACTTGTAGGTCACGAAAATCGAACCGATCAAAATGACGAAGGCGACCGGAATGAAGAACTCACCCAAGTTGAAGCGGGCATCGACGTAGTCGCGGATGTATATACGCCACGGCAGACGCTCGGACTTCGGCATATGGTTGATGTCGCCCTTCTGCATGGCATCGTATTCGGCGTTTTCACGCTCGCGCATACGCGCCTTGGCGGCCTTGCGGCTCGCTTCACGATCCTTGGGAACCAGCGGACGGAGATTCTGCGCCTGGGCATCCTTGCGCTTCGGCGTCGGACGCCCCTTGCCGGCAGTAGGCTCCGCAGCCTTCTTCCCGACAGGCTCCTGGTCCGCATCTTCCTTCTTATTAAACACACTCATGCCTATAGAGCGTAAATTGACGTATCGACGCCTTGCCTCATTCATGTCAACGATTGGACGTGATTGGTTCGACGGATACAATGGTCATTCGATAGCATGCGGCGGCACGTTTCCAAGATGCGTATATGCCGCATATATAAGGAGGAGCAGTATGGCAGTTTTACATGCCGATGAGATTCGCGCGCGCGTCGAAGCGGATTTTGACCGCATTGTCGACGTGCTGAACAAGAAAATCGCGTTGCAGTCCATTTCCGCAAAAGGCATTACCGCGGATCATATGAAACAGTCCGCGCAATTCGTGGCCGAAGAGCTGAACAAGGTAGGTGTCGATGCGCATGTGGTGCAGTCGCACAATCCCGATGGCACGCCGGGCGCTTGGGAGGTCATCGGTTCGAAAATCGTCGATATCGACGCTCCAACCGTGCTGTTGTACGCGCATCACGACGTGCAGCCGGTGCCCGATGCCAGCGTATGGAACACCGACCCATTCGTCGGCACGGTAATCGACACACGCCTGTACGGACGCGGCGCGGCCGATGATGGCGGCGGAATCGCCATTCATTCCGGCGCATTGCAGCGCTCGGCGACGATTTGAAGGTCAATATCAAAGTCTTCATCGAAGGCGAAGAGGAAATGGGATCGCCAAGCTTCATTCCCTTCATCGAGGAGCATAAGGACGAATTCGATTCCGATGTGATCATCGTCGCCGACTCGGGCAATTGGTCCGCTGAAATCCCCTCGCTCACCACGTCGCTGCGAGGCAATACCGATATTGACGTGCACGTCAAGGCGCTGCATCATCCGGTGCACTCCGGTCAGTACGGCGGACCGATCCTCGATGCGAACACGCTTGCCTCCATGCTGATCGCTTCCATGTATGACGAGCATGGCGATTTGGTGGTACCGGGCGTCGCCTCAGAAGATCCAATCGGCGGACTGCAGCGAGATATGGATGAGGCAACCGTGCGTACGGACGCCGGCATCGTCGATTCCTACCGTCTGGCCGGCACCGGTTCTTTGGCCGCACGTCTGTGGACCAAGCCGAGCGTGACCGTCATCGGCTTCGATGCTCATCCAGTGGAGGGATCGTTCAACGTGATCTCCCCTGAAACGACGTTCCGTCTCAGCCTGCGCACCGCTCCAAACCAGCGTCCGGAAGAGGCTCAGGAAGCACTTGCCAGGTTCATGGTCGAGCATGCTCCGTTTGGCGCCGAAGTGTGGGTCGACAAGCTTGATAATGGCATGGGTTGGGCCATGGATCCAAATGCCGAGGCTACCAAAGACGCCATGGACGCCATGGAAGAGGCGTTTGGCGTGGCTCCGGTCAATAAGGGCGAAGGTGGCTCGATTCCGTTCATTCCGGAATTGCAGCGTATTTTCCCGGACGCGCAGGTGCTGGTCACCGGTCCCGAGGATCCGAAGGCCAACGCGCACAGCCCGAACGAATCCATCAGTCTTCCCAGCCTGAAAAACAATGTGATCACCGAAGCGCTGCTGCTTGACAAGCTTGCCAAGTAGCGGATATCACATATCTTTTTGAGAAAAACAACGGGCAAATGCGAAGGGCGTTCCATTCCATACAACGAATGAAACGCCCTTCGCAAATCCGCCGCGCATTCAACAAACCTCGTACTGCGCAGCCCTGCTCCGATTAATTGCCAGTGCCGGTAAAAGCCCAATGCCAGTAACCGGTGAAATAAGCGCAAGACAACGCAATCACCGGCACGGCACGCAAATCACGTAAAACAGCCAATCGACGGCATGTAAGCTCGATTTCCTAGCCTGGCTTCGCGGAGCGTCCGCGCCGAAACCACGAGCTTCCATGGCGGTGGCAAGTTTCGTGCCACGTCGAATCGACACCACCAATAGGCTGAACGCCTGGGAAAACACGCGCCTGATGGCGCTACCGTCGCCCAGGCCACGAGAGCGGCGGGATTGTCCAAGCGCACGCCAATCATCCTGCAGCAATGTGAACATGCGCATGCCAGCCAAGCCGCCATATACGAATCGTGACGGCAAATGCAGAATCTGCACCAAACCATCAGCCAGATCGGTCGGGTCAAGGCCAAGCGCGAGGATCACGCCGGGAACGGCAATGGCCGCCACACGCAGGAACGTGGCCAACGCCAAGTACAACGATCCCTGCGAGATCACAATGACATTGCCAAGATTGACCAGCACGGCACCGGAGGTTTTGCCATACAATGACACGGAAATGAAGCTTCCCGAAGCTGCGACCCATACCGGCCAGGTTTTACGAAGCACCGTCCATGGAGCGACGCCTCCAATCCAGAGCAACAACACCTCCAATGCGAGTGCCACGGACGCGGAGACCACGTCCAGCGTCACGAACATGGGAATACATAGTATCAGTGCACCGATGAAACGGCTGACCGGATTGATTTTTGCCACGAACCATGACGGCGATGCCGGCTTGGCATCGTCATGACGTTCCTTGTGCGGTACCACGCTGATGGTTTCCAACTGTTCCATCTCACTCCCCCTCGCTTACGAGAATGCGACGCGCTCCCAACGTTTCGATCAATGGTTCGTCATGGGTGACCATGATGACGGAACAGCCGGCGTCACGCGCACCGGCGATCAGTTTCACCATTTCCGTCCATGTGGTGAAGTCTTGGCCGACGTCGGCTCGTCCATCACCAAGACTTTCGGCGCGGCGGCCAGCATGGAGGCAACGGAAAGCCTTCTTTTTTCGCCGCCCGATAATGTGAACGGATTAGCTTGGGCGAATCTAGCAAGATTCATACGCTCAAGCATGTTGTCGGCTATAGCGTAAGACTCTTCTTCGCTCTTGCCCATGGATTTGGGGCCGACCGCCGCTTCGTCACGCACGCTGGATGCGACGAACTGGTGTTCCGGCTCCTGGAACACCATGCCGATCCGTCCGAGCAGATCCCGACTTTTCCAAGTGAAGACGCGTTCTCCCTACGTGCGGGAACCATGGTCTCATCCATGCTCACACGGCCGGAAATCGGCTTGAGCAAGCCGGCCAAAGTCAACGCGAGCGTGGATTTTCCCACGCCGTTTTTGCCGGTCAGTGCGGTGATCTCGCCAGCATGGAACACGAGGTTCACATGCTCGCCAAGCGCGAAGTCACGCCCGAAGCTGAGATCCTCCGTTCGCAGAACAACATCTCCCGACGATTGGCTGGATTCGGGGGTATGACTTTCGATGGTGCGTCCTGGAACCCATGCGCCGCCCTTTGCGAGCACCGATGCCATGCTGCCGAACACTTCTTCCGGAGTGCCGTCTGCGATGACGCCGCTGACATGCGAGTCGGCCTCCGGCTTGCCGAGTACGATAACCCGATCCACCAGATCAAGCCATACGTCAATATGGTGTTCCACCACCACCAAGGTTTCACGGGTCTGTTCCAGCACATGGCGTACCGCATCATGCACTTCCTTGACGCCCTCCGGATCGAGGTTGGCCGTCGGTTCGTCGAGCAGCAGCAGTCCGGGATGCATGGCGAGCACGCCGGCCAAGGCCAGACGCTGGCGCTGGCCGCCGGACAGTCTGCGTGTGGAGCGGTCAAGTTTCATGTAGCCGAGTCCAACAATGTCGAGCGAGGAACGGACCCTGCTCCAAATCTCATCTTTCGGCAGATTCAGATTTTCACAACCGAAAGCGGTGTCATCGCCCACACGTTCCAGAATCGTCTGCGCGTCAGGATCCTGCAACACCAATCCGGACGTCCGCGTGCCTGACGGGCGTCCACTCCGTCAATCAGCAGCTCTCCTTCAAGCTCGCCTTCGTCATCGCCGCCGAGCACGCCGGCAAGACCGGACATCACGTCGATTTTCCAGCGCCGGAAGCGCCCAACAACAACACGCGCTCCCCTGGCTGTATGGTGAAATCCACATGCCTTAACGCGAAATCCTTACGTGAGGCGTGTCGCCATCCCCAATCGCGTGCGACCACCCCGGCTGCGGAAAACGATTTTTCTGCATCAGTACCCATGAATCGTTCTTTCATTCCTCTTGCATTCCGCGTTTGCAGAACGAACACGCATCAAAGAAGTCCCGTATCCACCACTGTGAATGCGATACGGGACTTCATTAACGAATCGTCATACCAAGGCCTTCGCACGGCCGGATTCGAAACGGTCAAGCACGCCTGTTTTAGCGATGGCCTGCTGCAGCAGATACATCAGGACTCCAGCCACCAGAGCGCCGGAAATAACGGAAGTGACGCAGCTGACGACAATACGCAAACCTGCCCAAGCAGGATTCACGGTCCAGTTATACAGGAAGCATCCCAAGCCGGCGAGGGTTCCAGCGATGGTGGTCGACAGCAAATCCCAACGTTGTATGCAAAAATCGCAAAACCGATTTCGGCAGTGAGGCCTTGGCAGATACCGATAATCAAAGAACCGCCGATGCCCCACGGATTGCCCATGGCAAGCTCCAGAGCGGCGGCAAGGGTTTCAGCGAACAACGCAGCGCCAGGCTTTCGCACGATGATGGCGGCCAGCGGACCCGCAAACAGCCAGATGCCGTTCAACAAGCCTTCGAAGCCCGGCGTCACCGCTTCGAAAAGCGTAATCGGAGCGGCGCAGATGACATCCCAGCCCCAGAAAATCACGCCAGCCGCAACCGCGATGATAGCGGCCACGACGATGTCAACAACTCGCCATTTATTGTTATGCTTCTTCACCACGGAAGATTCATTTACGGTCATGAATGTGCCTTTCTCTATGTCAAGGCACGGGAAAAGAGAGACGTCCGTGCGCCGGCATTACCCGGTATACGTTCATACGGTTGAAGCGCTTGCTTCCTCTCAGCCATACGGCCCCCGTGTCTGCGCTTGATACTACACAAGGCACAAGATTTTCACAAGGGTCATTTCATTTCGCTTCGTTTTCCACCCAGACGTTCCCCGGATGAGCTGTGAATCCGCAGCCGCATTAGGCCACTGTCCATGCCGCAGGTCATGACGGCCTGGATACGTGCCCCGCACATCACATAGGTCTGCGCATCAACGATTCGGCCAGATTCCTGAACGTCTCGCCAATGCCATCGGCGCGCAACGCGCCATCCTCGTTCAACACGGCGGGGCGGCCGGCCTCACCGGTCTCACGCAATTCCGGCTCCAACGGTAGCTGTGCGAGCAAAGGAACATCATAGCCAAGCTTTCGGTCAACTGCTCCGACACACGCGCACCCCCACCTTCGCCGAAAATCCGCAGGCGTTCGCCCTGATGCTCGTAATAGCTCATGTTCTCCACAACGCCGCGTACCTTCATCGGTACCTGCAATGCCACCAGGCCGGAGCGGACCGCAATGTCCGAGGCGGATGGCTGCGGCGTGGTGACCACCACCAGTTCCGCGTTCGGCAGAGCCTGCGCCACGGAAATCGCCATGTCGCCGGTACCTGGTGCCAAGTCGAGCAGCAGCACGTCAGGCTCGCCCCACCATACGTCTGAAAGGAATTGTTCAAGAGAACGCTGCAATCGCGGGCCTCGCCAAAGGATCGCACGATCGGCGCCGGCAAACATGCCGATGGAAATCAATTTCACACCCCATGCGGTAACTGGCATGAGCATGCCGTTCAGATTGGTGGGTTGCGCATGCACGCCGAACAGTCGCGGCAGTGAGAAACCATAGATGTCGGCGTCGATGGCGGCCGTGTCGTACCCCAATGCGGCAAATGTGGCAGCAAGATTCGCAGTGACGGAAGACTTGCCGACGCCTCCTTTGCCGGATGCTATGGCGAAAATACGGGTTTTGATGCCCGGCTTGTTGAACGGATTCTGTTTGCGTTCGGCCTTGAGGCCTGCCACAAGTTGGGTGAGCTTGTCTTGACTCATGGACCCGACTTCGATGCGCGGCAGCAATGTCGCTTCCGGATATGACGACACCGCTCCGTTGATCTGGTTGGTGATAGTCTGCGACAGTGGACAGCCTTCCACCGTCAGTTCGACCTCCACACGAACCTCGTAGGTGTTCGTCTTACCTTCCACCGGTATCGCGTCTATGGCTGCGATCATGCCCAAATCGGTCACGGATCGGCCCAGTTCCGGGTCGATTACTTTGCTGAGTCGCTCATAGATGCGCGCTTCGATGGTGCGCTCGTCGGTCATGGTTCCTCCTTTAGCCGCGTACCAGACTAGCGTCTGGAAGCGCGGCATGCCAGAGCCTTCTTGTGATTACGTTGCCGGCTTGATATGGCACGCGTCACACCGTTCCGTTTTCCAGCAGCAGTTTGAACTGGTCCTCGTCCAGCATGGCGATTCCCAATTCCTCGGCTTTGGCGGCTTTGGCACCAGCGTTTTCGCCGACGACCACCCAATCGGTTTTCTTGCTGACCGATCCTGCGGCCTTTCCACCGCGGGAGATAATCGCCTCTTTGGCGGAATCCCGCGAGAAATCAACCAACGAACCAGTGACGACCACTGTCTTGCCTTCCAGTGTCTGCGGCAGAGCACTGGTCTGTGCCTGTCCGACTCCCACTCCGGCTGCCTTCCATGCTTCCAGCACCATGCCACGCCAATCGCCTGGATTCTTGGCCGAAGCAAACCAGGTGACCACGGATTCGGCAATTTCCGGACCGATGCCGTCTATCTGTGACAGTTCATCCACGCTGGCTTGTTCGATGGCGTCGAGCGAACCGAATGTGTTGGCGATGGTACGCGCCGTGGGAGGACCGAGCCGTCGAATGGACAGGGCCACAAGCACACGCCATAGGTCGGCATGGCGCGCCTTGTCCATTTCGTCAAGCATTTTCCTCGTGTTTTCCGCGGGGCGTATATATATCGGCTGCACACTGGATGTTCCGGAACGCGACACCTTGGTTTCCTCGCGAACGACCACGGCATCTTCAGGCACGTCATATTCGGGATATTCCGCGGATTCGTCGACGGAGTCCTTACGTTTTCTTGCAACTGTAGGAGCTGTCCAGAACGCCGGAACCTGATGCCACAGTCCCGATCCGCCAATGCGTTTGCGTATCTTTTCGGCTTGCCGTTCTTGCCGATGGTTTCGTGGATTTCGATGATCGGCGCTCACGCCATACGCGAACATCCTGCAGATCGGCGGACGCAACGAAAACAGACCGGCTTCGCTGGACAGCACCGGTGTTTGGCGGGCCGCAGCTCCAGACCTTCCACAGGCTCGTACGGTTCGGGCTCCGCGCCCGGCTCCACCACGATTTCCGTGATGTTCGGCGCGTAGGTGGCCGTCGAATCGGGGCGATCCTCTTCCGGATTCGTCAACGCGATGGCGGATTGGTCGCCTAAATGCTCGATATCGAACGCTTTCCTGGATGCCAGATTGATGATGCGTTCGGTCAACTGTGCCGGGCAGGATTCCACGTTCGGGCAGCGGATGTCCTTGTCCCCCTCTTTGGCCGGAGCGAGTTCCGCCCCGCAGCTCGGGCAGTGCGAAGGCATCACGAAACGGCGCAGCTGGCCTTCGTGTCCTTCCCTGCGTTCTAGCACAGGACCTACGAGTTCGGGAATCACATCGCCCGCCTTACGCACCACAACGGTGTCTCCGATGAGCACACCCTTGCGTTCCACTTCGAATGGATTGTGCAAGGTGGTTCTCGACACCGTCGAACCCGCAACATATACGGGCTTCAATATGGCCACTGGGGTCACACGGCCGGTGCGCCCCACCTGCACGGTGATGTCAAGCAGTTCCGTATTGACTTCCTCCGGCGGGTACTTGTAGGCGATGGACCAACGCGGAGCACGCGAGGTCGCGCCCAACGATCGTTGCAATCCCAAATCATCCACTTTTACGACAATGCCGTCGAGCGCGTGTTCGATGTCTCCACGATGCTCGCCGTAGTAATCGATCATGTCGAGAATCTGGCTGAATGTGGTGACCTCACGGTTATGTGGCGAAACGGGTATGCCCCACTTCTTATACAACCCATACGCTTCGGATTGGTTGTTGACCGCATCATGGTCGGCACCACGTTTGGCGCCCCACTGGAGCGTTCCAATGCCATGCGCATAGAAGCTCAGCCTTCTGGTGGCGGTGATGCGCGGATCCTTCTGCCGCAGGCTTCCGGCAGCCGCGTTACGTGGATTGGCGAAAGGCGCGCGCCCAGCATCCTCGTTTTCTTTGTTGAGCGTGTTGAAATCGTCCCATCGCATGAAGACCTCACCGCGGATCTCCACGAATTCGGGAATGTCTTCTTCCGGTCCCGCAAGATTCTGCGGAATGGTGGAGATGGTGCGCACATTGAGCGTGATATCCTCGCCGATCACGCCGTCACCTCTGGTCAGACCTTGCTCGAGCACGCCGTTACGGTAGATGAGGTTAAGCGCAAGACCGTCGATTTTCACTTCGCATGTCATCGGCAAAGGCTTCGTCTCAGGCCAATCAAGTCCCCGAATAACACCGTCGTACCATTCATGCAGTTCCTCAAGCGAAAAGACATCGTCAAGACTCATCATGCGAGACGGGTGGCGTACCGATGCGAAATCATTGGAGAAGGTGCCTCCGACACGATGCGTCGGCGATTGCGCGGAATCGAGGGATGGGAACTGGGCTTCCAACGCCTGCAGACAACGTATTCTCGCATCATAGGCGGCGTCGGACGAGACCGGCGCGTCATCGATGTAGTATGCGATCTGGTCGGATTCCACCCACGCCGCCACACGCGCCCACAATCGAGCCGCGGCTTCAGCACTGATGGACGAGACATCAAGTCGGGTCAACCGCATGGCGTCGGCATCGGTTGGCTGCAATGCGGCGATCCAGCGTTCACTGCCCGGCGCATATGAGCTGACTCCCCCGTCGGGAACCACAGCGGTTGACGCGGAGCCCGTATCGCCGCCCATTTCAGAAGCGTCAAAATCCCATGCGAGTTGTTCGGAATCGTCATGCCTTGTCATTGTCATTGCCTTGTCACTGTCTTCAATGTTTTGCCGGTCAGAGCCGCCATGCACACATTATCGCACAAATGTTCGATTTGCTGCATCGCCAACGTCTGTTTGGCGCACTGCGGAAAGCACGCCGTTCAGTTGTTCAACGACCTCAGGAACTGCATCTGCACCACGTCGGCACCGTCGCGCTCCTCGTCATCCATCCTTGAAGCGGCAACCGAAAGCGTACGTGCCGGCACGAACATGCCTTCATCCACACAGACCCGCGCGGCTTGCGTACCAAGGATGCGACCTGGGTATTGGGCCATACCGGCAGTCCCGCTTGGGTAAGCACGTGCATGGCTTCCGGAACGTCGGTGGGCACCGGAATGCATTGCGATTGCGCGCGTCCGATCAATTCCTGCAGCTCGCTCTCCAGCATGGCGATTCGCCCGGGGGCAATCTCCTCGCTCATGATGTACGCGCGGCCGCGATGTCGAAGTGGTCGCACATCCATTCCGCATAGGCGAGTCTGTAATAGGCGAACGACGCATCCTCACGGTCAAGTGCGACGTGCAACGCGTTGAGGCAAGCCGCTCTGGCCGGATCCCAATCCTCGGCGCGCGCCAGTTGAACCGCCAGCTTGAGATGAGAAAGCGGGTAGGCCGGCGCATATCGCACCATCGCATTGAGATGCGGCAACGCGGCCTTCACGCCTTTGACCTGTGCAAGCACGTCGGCGAGTTCCATATGCGCGTAGAACAGATTGTCCGGAATCAGCACGGTCCGTTCGCCTTCCGTGGCGAACATGCGATTGTAGATGACGCGTTCCGCATACGAGTTGAAATACCGCGGCACGCCCGGATTCGAAGCGAACAGTCGGTCCATTCGCTCCAACGCCGCTTCGGCCAGTTCCACGCTTTGGTCGACCTGTCCTGAGAACAGCAGGTCTCTCGCCTTGATGCGTTCCGCGTCAAGCTCGTCGGCCAAGCGGAAGGAGAAGTCCGGAGTGTCTTTGCCATCGATGAGCGCACTCGTCACCTGCGGAGCCAACGACGTCAATTCCGGGTCGGCAATGGTGTTGATGACGTCCATGGCCTGCTTTGCCTTGGCCACCGATTCCAGATGGGAGTCCTGCGCGATTCTGTGGAATTCGCCAACCGCGCGCTGCAGCAGGTCGACGCGCTGAATGGACAACCCCGACATGTCACGGCAGCCGAACAGCTGTGCCGTGTCATGGTCGAATATGGCGTCGGAAAGCTCAGGCTCCTCCTGACTTCCGGATGGGGAGAAACGACTATCGCGCAAATCGAACGTGGCGTCCACTGGCTTCAATGCGCCGAGGCCGTCCACATCCATTTCCGCATCGAACATACGGTATGTGCCTGTTGGATCAGACAATCCGCACTCGCCCAGACGCTCCATGAATTCGCTTCTGGTGAAGGTGACCGTCACCAGATTGCGTACGGTCGGATTCTTGCGAAGCTGGCTTAATGGATCATCACCATTCCCATCGAAATCGCCGAAGCCGATCAGTCCCGCGTCAAGAGCGCCATCATGCACGCCCTGTGCGGAACCGTCGTCCACGCTAGAGGAATCGTCCGCAATCTCGTCGGGAACCGCGAACGTCACTTCGTCGAAGTCGATATCCCGCATCAGATCCTCGAATTGGCTGTTCAACGCATCATCCGTATCCTCGGAGTTGACGCCATCACGCCCATGTCGGCGGATCTCGGCGCCACCGGACGGGACGGATCTCCATGGAAATCGCCGTCCTTCGGATCGGCCTTGGACCCAGAAACACCCATATCTCCAGTACGAATGCGTTCGAAAGCCGCCAAAGCCTCGCTCATCAGCTCGCTGATGGCGGAATCCTGCTCGGCCACGGCCTCTTCCAAACCAATCGAATCGATATGCATCGACACACGCTGTATGCCCGGATCGGCGCCAAAACTCAACGCGGCCATCATCAGCCCAACACGCAGATTGTAGTCCGCGCTCATGCGGGCGCGTTCGGCGTCCGTCATATCCACCCATGCGTGGCGGGACACGTCATATTTGGTGGATGGCATCATGGAAACGCCGGCAGAGGTGAAACCGATGGCCATATTGCCGTCTTGGAGGCTGCATCGGAAGTCCACGTCGAAGCGGTATGGCAGGCGCATGCTGCGCAATAGTCTCGACATTGTCTGGCGGTATACCCATTCCGAACCGCCTTCGGCTCCGAAGGCGGTACCATCCTCGCCGTCCTTCGTGTTTTCGGCGATGGAACGTCTGGTTTCCGCGGCGATGTCCACCAGGCGCATGACGGCTTGGACGCCGTCATCCTGCTGTGAGTCGAGGATCGCGCCGAATTCGTCGTCCGGTTTCAATGCGATCAGCGCCGGATTTTCCAGTAGCGCCATGTCGATTTGCGCGGCTTCCGCGCGGGTTACGGTGTCTTCTGTGGGCAGCTTGCCGATACGGGCGTTGCGTTCCAGCCATGAACTGACTGCGGCGAAACGGTTGAGGTTGCCTTCGATGTTCAGCGCGCGCAGCGATGCCGAGAACGGCAGTGTGGAATCCCAAGCGAAGAAATAGCAGCCCGAGTAGCTGGACGTGTATAGGTGCAATGGTTCCGCGCCGTGTACTGCTTCGAGCCCTTGGTCTTTGTCAAGCGCCTGCCTCGCGCATGAGGTCGGCGAAATAATCCTCAAGTCCGGATGCGCGCATGCCATGGGAGCGTGCGCTCATCGTGTCTCTGATGGATCGGCGGATCGCGCCCATCGGCGCCTCTCGGTTGAGCCTGCGGAAGATGTTGCCCGTGCCGAATCCCACGAGTAGCCCGTTCATTTGCGGCAGCATGTAGGCTGCGAAGAATGCGATGGTGATGGCATCCCTGTATTCCAGATCGAATCGCATGGTTTCCGGCAGGTTGGCACGCATCTGTTCGAGCGTGTAGCGGTTGCCGACTTTCAGCCAGGATGCGAGCCACATCATGCGGCCACCGGGCATGCGTCCCACGACACCGCCTTGCGACGCGCGCACCATCTTCGGCGCGCCGTTTGTCGCGTGTCCGAATCGTGGACCGTCTGGCAGGGTGAGGGTTTCTTCTTTGACGAATATGAATCGTGGTTCCAGATCCTGCACGTCCATTTCGGGATTGGTGCCCGCGAAGACGCGTGCTTTGCTGTCGGCGAGCGCGATTTGCGCGAAGTGGTTGTTGTCGGTGAATAGTCCGATGGAGAAGGCTTTGCCTTGGGTTTGTGGCAGTTGCGCCCAGCCGAGTTGGAGTGTGCTTGGTATGCCTTCGAAGCCTTTGATGATGCGTCGTTTGATGAGTGGGTTGAGTTTGATGGCGTTGCGGGTGAGTTCATCGACGATGTCGTCTGGCGTGTCGAGGCTTTGCCGAAGGGGTTGGCGTCGGCGGTGTTGTGGGGGTGTTTGTTGTGGTTGATGAGTTGTCGTACCCCTTGCATGGCGTGGTTGAGCATGGTCCGTCCTTGGTGTGGATGGTGTGCTGATGGCGATGCTGGTGTGAGGTGTGACATGTGGGCCATTCTTTCAATTCAATGCGACATGCAGCCTTTAGAATAAAGTTCGTGACTTTTTCGAAACAGCGTTTTCAGGCGCGTCATCGTGTGTGCGCAGCTATTGTAGCCGCTTTTGTTGTGGTGGTGTTGGTTGAGTGCGTGTTGTGTAATGTGCCGTTTTTCCGCTCGTTGGCGGCGTCGGGTGATTCGGCGGCTGCGTATAACACGTTGGGGCCGGGGCTTGAGCGTCGTGATGACGGGTTGTTGGAGGTTACTGATCCGACGCAGGCGTATTTGCAGGTGGCTGCGGATGGTTCGTCTGAGTATGTGCGGATCGTGCCGGTGTCCGATGAGGTTATGGGTGGTGTGCCTGCCGGTTCGCGCGTGTTGCGTACGGTGCGTGTTCGTGCGGATGCGGATCGTGTGGCTGGTTCGTTGTGTTCGGTGTCGTTGGATTCGTCTCGTTCGTTGTATGTGAGGGCTGCGGCCGGTCGTACGGTGCGCGTGCAGGTGGTGGAGCCGAAGGGGTCATTGATTCCGTTTGATGCGGTTCGCGCGAATGTGCGTGTGCCGTTTTCGGTGAGTCCGTTGCGTGTGGCGTTGTTGGTGTTGGTGATGGTGTTGGTGGCGTTGTGGCGTCCGGGCTCGCGCTGTGGAAGGTGCCGTTGAATACGTCGAGTGTGCGTCAGCGTGTGACGTTGGGCGTGTTGTTGACGGTTCTGGGTTGGTGACTGTTGCGGCGGTGGCGTGGCAGTTGGTGTCTGGCAGTGCCGTTGAGTTTTCATACGGATGGCATGTA
>ENA-OPYV01000129-OPYV01000129.1-human-gut-metagenome-genome-assembly--contig:-NODE-129-length-23011-cov-2.111606_pt1 | contig 23011 bp, 31 predicted proteins | sample MGYA00242474_ERZ504485 | MGnify/ENA primary metagenome ERZ504485 (study PRJEB26092, sample SAMD00036263) | human gut metagenome | host: Homo sapiens | study: EMG produced TPA metagenomics assembly of...
ATCGGGTCAGCTGGCAGGGGAGGACCTGCACCTGTCCTATCGCCACAGCGCGTATTATGACAACGGCTGCATTATTACCGGGTTGGAGCTGCGCTTGCAGCCCGGCGATCCGGCGGAGATCAAAGCCAAAATGGACGATCTGATCGGCCGCAGAAGGGAAAAGCAGCCTATCGAATACCCCAGCGCAGGCTCTACTTTTAAGCGCCCGCCCGGCCACTTTGCCGGTGCGCTCATTGACCAATGCGGTCTGCGAGGTACAAGTGTGGGTGGTGCCCGGGTCAGCGAGAAGCACGCCGGCTTTGTGATCAATACCGGCGGCGCCACCTGCGCCGATGTGCTGGCCCTTTGCCGGCAGTGCAGAGAAAAGGTGCTGGCGGAGACCGGTGTAGAACTGGAAATGGAAATACGAGTAACGGAGTAAGTAAAAGTTAATGGAATTTGCAAACAAGGAACTGATCATTATAACCGGCGTCAGTGGTGCCGGTAAATCCAGCGCAATGGGCTTTTTGGAAGATGTGGGCTACTACTGCATTGATAATATGCCTCCGGTGCTGCTACCCACCTTTATCGGCTTGATTGCCAATCGGGAGGAGTATCGCAAAGTAGCCATTGTGGTGGATGTGCGCTCCAGTGAAGTGTTTGAGGACTTCATTAAGAGCATGAACGACGCCAAGTCCAATTACGGCTATGATGTGAAGATAATTATTTGGATATTAAGACCCCGGTGGCTTTGAAGCGTTACAAGCTTACCCGCCGCAAGCACCCCTATGCAGATCGCTTTAACGGGGATATTGCCGCTGCACTGGCTTATGAAAAAGAGATTTTGGCGCCCCTGCGGCTGCGGGCGGATCATGTGATTGATACATCGGACGCAGCGCCCAATCAGCTGCGTACTCGCTTGGCCCAGATCCTTCTGGGCAGCGACAAGGATATGATGAACATTCATGTGATGTCCTTTGGATTTAAGCATGGTATTCCCAGTGAAGCGGACTTTGTCATTGATGTGCGCTGCCTGCCAAATCCCTACTGGGTGGAGGCGCTGCGCAGCAAGACCGGCCTGGATAAGGAAGTGAAGGACTATGTGTTCTCTTTTAAGGAGTCTGAGGAGCTGCTGCAAAAGCTCATCGGCCTTTTGGACTTCCTGAACCCGCTGTATATCCGAGAGGGTAAGAGCCAGATCGTCTTTGCTATTGGTTGCACCGGCGGCAATCATCGCAGCGTGGCCATTGCCGAGGCGCTGAAAGATCATTTTGAATCACGGTGGGACAATGTGACCGTCCATCATCGGGATATTAACCGAGGTTGACGCAAATGTCCTTTTCTCAAACCGTGAAGGGCGAACTGATTGACGCCCAATATACAGAACCCTGCTGCCGAAAAGCATTCCTTTACGGAATGTGCCTTTTCGGCAAAAGTTTTTCCTCCGGCCAGGTGGCGTTCAAACGGAGAACCCCCGCATTGCAGAGAAATATAGTGTACTGCTGGCGGAAATTTGCCGGGTAGAGGCGGCGGTGGTGCCGTCTCCCGGGCGACGCAGTTTTACCGTCAGCGTAACGGACGGCAGCGACTGTGCCAAGATACTGAAGACCTTTGCCCACCAGGGTGCCGGCAGCCTGCGGGTGAATTACGCCAACTTTGACTGCGAGAATTGCCAAAACGCGTTTATCGCCGGGGCATTTTTATCCTGTGGCACCGTGTCCAGTCCGAAGAGTGACTACCATTTGGAATTCACCGTGCCGTATCAGAATTTGGCTGCCAGCTTTGTGACCATGTTAGAGGAAAAGGAATTAAGCCCGGCCTAACGAACCGTAAGGGATATCATATCTTGTACTTTAAGGGCAGTGAGGCCATTGAGGACTGCCTGTACCTGATGGGCGCTTCCGGCGCAATGTTTGAGATGATGAATGTAAAGATTGTCAAAGACATTCGCAATTCCGCCAATCGTAAGGCCAACTGTGAGACTGCCAATATTGAACGTATGGTCCAAGCGGTACGGGTGCAGTTGGACGCCATAGAGAAAATTCGCCGACTGCGTGGGCTGGAGTATCTCAGCGAGGATTTGCACGCCATGGCGCGCCTGCGCGAGGAAAACCCGGACAGCTCATTAAGCGAATTGGCAGAGATGAGCGCTTTGTCCCGCAGCGGGGTCAATCACCGACTGCGGCGCATTGTGGATATTGCTGCGGCTTTGGACGAGAACGTGTAATTTACTACGCAAAGAAAAAGGAAATTGAATGATGTTTACGCATTTGCATGTGCATACGGAGTTTAGTCTGCTGGACGGCGCTTGCCGTCTGGACGATTTGGTGAGCCGTGCAAAGGCGCTTGGAATGCAGTCCCTTGCGATTACGGATCACGGTAATATGTACGGGGCTGTTGATTTTTATAAGGCGTGCAAGCGGCAGGGGGTACGCCCCATTATCGGCTGCGAAGTGTATGTGGCGCCCCGCACCCGGTACGATCGGGAACGGGTACAGGATAAGGCTTATAATCACCTGGTTCTGCTGTGCGAGAACGAAGTGGGCTATAAAAACCTGATCGCCATGGTGTCTAAGGGCTATACGGAGGGCTTTTATTTTAGCCGCGCATTGACCGAGATCTGTTGCAAAAGCACCATCAAGGCCTGATTTGCTTGTCTGCCTGCCTTGCCGGGGAAATTCCCCAGGCACTGTTGGAGCGGGATTATGACAAGGCGAAGGAGACCGCCCTGTGGTACAGCGACCTGTTTGGTTCGGAACATTACTATTTGGAATTGCAAGACCACGGTATTCCGGAACAGCAGACGGTAAACGCCGGACTGCTGCGCCTGAGCCGGGAAACCGGTATTCCCTTGGTAGCCACCAACGATGTGCACTATGTGCGCCGGGAGGATGCCAAAATTCAGCAGGTGCTGATCTGCATTGCCACCAACCATGTGCTGGGGGAGGACACCGGGCTGGAGTTCCACTCGGATCAGTTCTACCTTAAAAGTGAGGAGGAGATGGCAGAGACCTTTGCTGCCGTGCCCCAGGCGCTGGAGAATACGGAGAAGATCGCACGGCGCTGCAACTTTGATTTTGAATTTGGTAACACCAAGCTACCGTATTATGAGACCCCCGGCGGTATGGATCACTACGCTTACTTCCAAAAGCTGTGCCGGGAGGGTATGGTGCGTCGCTATGGCCAACACCCGCCCAAGGCCTATGCAGAGCGGCTGGAGTATGAGCTGAACACCATACAGAAGATGGGTTACACGGACTATTACCTGATCGTGGTAGATTTTGTGCAGTACGCCAAGGATCAGGGCATACCGGTGGGACCGGGGCGTGGCTCCGGCGCCGGGTCCATTGCCGCCTATTGTATCGGCATTACAGATATTGACCCCATGAAGTACGATCTGCTGTTTGAGCGGTTTTTGAACCCGGAGCGGGTGTCTATGCCGGACTTTGATATTGACTTTTGCTATGAACGGCGGCAAGAGGTGATCGACTATGTGACCCGCAAATACGGCGCGGACCATGTGGCACAGATCGTCACCTTCGGCACCCTGGCGGCCCGTGCGGCCATTCGCGATGTGGGTCGGGTGATGGGTATGCCTTACGCTGCTGTGGATGCGGTGGCAAAGCTGGTGCCTCGGGACCTGCATATCAGCCTGGATCAAGCTATTAAAAAATCAGCGCCTTTACGCAAGCTGATGGCAGAGGATCCCAAGGTGCAGGAGCTGATGGACACTGCCCGCCAAATCGAGGGTATGCCCCGCAATGCCTCTACTCACGCCGCCGGTGTGGTGATCACTCGGGACCCGGTGGCCAGTTATGTGCCTTTGGCCACCAATGATGATGTGGTGGTAACCCAGTATATTATGACCACCTTGGAAGAACTGGGCCTGCTGAAAATGGACTTCCTGGGTCTGCGCACCTTAACGGTGATTCACGACGCAGCCCGGGCGGCAAATATAGACATCAATACGATTAATATTAACGATCCGGCGGTGTATAAACTGTTTGCCGCCGGCAAGACGGAGGGCATTTTTCAGTTTGAGTCCGCCGGCATGAAAGAAATGTTGCAAAAGCTGCGCCCCACTTGCTTGGAACACCTGATCGCTGCCACTTCGCTGTACCGACCCGGTCCCGCGGACCAGATTGACGGCTATGTGGCCTGCGCCAACGATCCCTCCAAGGTGCGGTACAAAACCCCGCTGTTAAAGCCGATCTTGGAGAATACCTACGGCTTTATCGTCTACCAAGAGCAGGTAATGCAGATCTTTCGGGCACTGGCAGGGTATAGCTACGGCCAGGCGGATGTGGTGCGCCGTGCCATGAGCAAAAAAAAAAGCACGATGTGATGGAGCGGGAGCGCACCCACTTTGTCACCGGCGCTGTGGCGAACGGTGTGGAGGAGGCGGCAGCTAACGCCATCTTTGATGATATGGCGGGATTTGCCAGCTATGCCTTTAATAAAGTCCCACGCGGCCTGCTATGCCTTGGTGGCTTATCGCACTGCGTATCTGAAGGTGCACGCCCCGGCGCAGTTTATGGCAGCGCTGCTTACCTCTGTGCTGGATCGTAGTAACAAGGTGGCGTCCTATATTGCCGAGTGTAAGCGTATGGGCTTGCAGCTGGCACCGCCGGATGTGAACACCTCTATGAAGGGCTTTACCGCAGAGGGCACAGTGATTCACTATGGTCTTTTGGGCATTAAAAATTTGGGCAGCGAGTTTATCAACGATATTATCGCCGAGCGGGAAAACGGCGCCTCGAGAGCATTTTGATTTTGCCGTTAGGCTATGTCGACAAGCATTTTAACCGCCGCGCGGTAGAGAGTTTGATCCGCTGCGGTGCGCTGGATCACTTGGGGGCGAACCGTCGCCAGATGCTTCAGGCGCTGCCGGCCATTGTCAGCAATTTGGACGAATATAAAACAGTTTGCGTTACGGACAGGTGGGTTTCTTTGAGTTGTCCGGCGGGCAGGATTTTGGCTTTGAATTCGATTTGCCCCAGGTAGAGGAGTTCCCAAAGAATGAGTGCCTGAAGATGGAAAAGGAAATGACCGGTCTGTTCCTGTCCGGCCACCCCATGGATAAATACGATCGGGTTCTGGACCATTTGGGCTATCCTCGCACAGCACAGCTGCTGGCAACGGATGGCCCCTACAAGGACGGCCAAACGGTGACCTTATGCGGCAGTGTGACTGGCATTACTATAGAGACCCGCGCCGGGGAGAGCATGGCTTTCGTACAGCTCAGCGACTCGCTGGGCAGTATGGAGGTGCTGGTGTTCCCCAAGGTGCTCACCCGGTATGCCCGTTTCATTGCCGAGGGCAAGGTGATCACCGTAACCGGCACTCTGTCTCTGGAGGAGGAAAAGGACGCCAAGATTTTGGCCAACACCATTGACGGGCCACCTACGGCGCAAACACTGCCGTTGACGGCACACGCGGCGGTACTCCCGGCAGAGGAGAAGCGCCACAAGCACCGGGGACTGTTTTGCGGTTAGACAGCCAAACAGACCCCAGGCTGCACAAGCGCAGGTGGTGACTTCCATTTTTGACGACCGGAGCCGCTGTGGTACTACTATAAGGACACCGGACGCTATGTGCGCGCCCCGCAGCAGGACTTTGTGTCGGTCAATCCTACCATGCTGGCAGAATTGAAACGCATTTTAGGGCATGATAATGTTGTCTATATTGCACAGTAATAGCAGACAAAAATTTTGCTATTATGACAAAGTTTTACCGCTTTTGCCTAGAATTGGAAAGGGCATCTTGACTTTTTTCTGCCAAATTAGTACAATGTGGTTTGAATGTAATTTGATGTGGAGGCTGAAAGGCATGAAGACAATAGCAGTTTTGACCAGTGGTGGCGACTCTCCCGGCATGAATGCCGCTGTGCGTGCTGTGGTGCGTACCGCCTGTGAAAACGGGATTCGCGTGTTAGGCGTGGTTCGTGGCTATAACGGTTTGATCAACGGCGATTTTGTGGAGATGGATCTGCGTTCTGTTTCGGATATTATTCATCGGGGCGGCACCAAGCTCTATTCCGCCCGCAGCGTGGAGTTCGCTACGGAAGAGGGTATGCGCAAGGCCATTCGCGTTTGCCGTGAGAACGGCATTGAGGGTGTAGTGGTCATCGGCGGCGACGGTTCTTTCCGTGGGGCCCGTGATCTGTCCCAGAGAGGTATTCCCTGTGTGGGTTTGCCCGGTACGATCGATAACGATATTGCTTGCTGTGACTATACCATTGGGTATGATACCTGTATGAACACCATTATGGAGATGGTGGATCGCATTCGTGATACGGCTGAGAGCCACGACCGCTGCATGGTGGTTGAGGTGATGGGGCGTCGTGCCGGTTATCTGGCGCTGAACGCCGGCATTGCCGTAGGCGCTACCGCAATTCTGATTCCGGAGATTGAGTTTGATATTCAAAAGGATGTAATTGAGCGGATGAAGCGCACCCTGCGCACGGACAAAAAGCACTTTTTGATCATTGTGGCAGAGGGCGTTGGGATCAATGTGAACGAGTTGGCCAAGGAGATCCAGGCTAAGACCGGCGTGGAGTCTCGTGCCTGTGTGCTGGGCCATGTGCAGCGCGGCGGTTCGCCTACTGCTCGCGACCGTGTGTTGGCAACCCAAATGGGCAACTATGCAGTAAAGAACCTGTTGATGAAGGGCATCGGCAATCGTGTGGTGGCCATTCATCAGGACAAAATTGTAGATTACGATATTTTTGAGGCTCTGAATATGGAAAAACATATTGACCCCGAGCTGTATCAGACCGCTTTGGAAGTGTCTATTTAACTTTATTCTACAAATTGTAAAAACACCGTCGGTGCGTGCTAGCCCGACGGTGTTTTTTATTTGCTGCCATTATTTTGCACGGCAGTTTCGGCACTTTTTATCGCATACTAAAACGGGTGATAAAATGAAAAAGTGTGTGCGTGCAGCTACGGCCGTATTAGCCGTGGTGCTTGCGGTGATCTACGGCTTGGTTGGCTTTGGCTGTTGGGCTTTGCCGGACACGGTGCGTACCGGCGGCGGAGATGCAGCTTACTTTGGCGGCTTGTTTACCGTCAGCGGCGGGCGCGCCGGAGTGGTGGACGCCCGGCAGGAGACGGCCGTCTCCGGGACGCAAAAAGAGGTGCGCCTGTTGAACGCGGTGCCGGTAAAACTGTGGCACTGCAAAAAACGGCGCCGCGGCAGGTGGCGGTCAGCGGCAGTGCCTCGGAATTAAGATCTATACAGACGGGGTGCTGGTGGTGGGTACCCGGGATGTGCAGGTGGACGGAAAGGCGATGAACCCTGCCGCCAAGGCCGGTATACAAAGCGGTGACTTGATTGTAGCGATAGACGGCAAAAAGGTTAGCGCTTCGGAAGATGTGGCCGCTCTGTTTTCTCGCTCCGGCGGTGCCGTATCCGTGCAGGTGAAGCGGGACGGAAAATATAAGACGTTTTCGTTGACGCCGGTGTATTCCAAATCGGACGGTTGCTGGAAGGCAGGGGTATGGGTGCGTGACTCCACTGCCGGAATCGGTACGGTGACTTACTATGACCCGCAAACCGGTGTAATGGCGGCGCTGGGTCATCCCATTACCGATGTGGACACCGGTGAGATTATGCCTATTTTACGGGGCGAGGCGGTTGCAGCTAAGGTCACCAAGATTTATAAAAGCAAGGCGGGCAGCACCGGTTCTATTTGCTGCGATTTTTTGCAGCAGCCATTGGGCGTGCTGACAGAAAATGACAACGCCGGTGTGTTCGGTCGATACAACTGCTCTTTGAAAGGCATGCGAACCTATCCGGTAGCGACTGCGCAGCAGGTAGAGAACGGAGACTGCCAGGTGCTTACCACTGTGGACGGCGACAACACACCCCGATTATATAAGGCAAAGATCATTCATATCAGCTACCGGGGCGGCAGCGGCGAAAAGAATATGATTGTGCGGATAACGGACCCGGTGCTGCTGGCCAAGACAGGCGGCATTGTGCAGGGCATGAGCGGTTCTCCAATTCTGCAAACGGGCGGCTGGTGGGTGCTCTGACCCATGTGATCGTGGATAGCCCCCGGCGTGGGTATGCAATTTTTGCAGAAAGTATGTTAGCTGCGTCGGATGCTGTCGCGAAAGGCACAAGGTGAAAAATATCACAAAAAGTAGTGAAAAAGTATTGCAAAAACGCCTCCGAAATGGTAAGATATGACAGAAACAAGAAGGAGGTTTCACTATGAAAGAAATGATAAGAGTATTGATTGCAGACGATTCGGTGGCTTTTGGCAAGGCCTGCCAAAAAGAATTGAAATCCGGCGGGTTTGACTGCGTGCTGACCCAAAAGGACGGCAACCGGGTGATCTCGCTGCTGGACACGCAACACTTTGATGTGGTGGTGATGGATGTGTTTATGAGCGGCGCAGACGCATGGAAGTGCTGGAACACATGGAGCCCATGGCAGAGAAACCGCTGGTGTTGCTGTTGTCCTCTATGGACACGCCGGAGTTTGAGGAGCAGATGATTCGAGCAGGTGCGGACTACATGCTCATCAAGCCGGTACGGCCCCAGTCGGTGGCGCATCGAATCAGTCGTCTGTCCCAGTGGAAGGCGAAGAGCAAGAACCCGCGTTCCGCCGATGTGCAGGGTGCGGATTGGATTGATTGATTTCGGACATTTATGCGCCAGATCGGCGTACCTGCCCACATTAAGGGCTATCAGTACCTGCGCTCGGCCATCAAGCTGTCAGTGGAGGACCCGGAGATGATGAGCAGCGTGACAAAGCTGCTGTATCCTACGGTAGCCAAGATGCACGGCACTACCGCCTCTCGGGTGGAGCGGGCAATCCGCCACGCCATTGAGGTGGCTTGGGATCGGGCGATGTGGATGTACTGTCTTCTTATTTCGGCTATACCATTCAATCCCAGCGGGGCAAGCCCACCAACAGCGAGTTTATCGCCATGATCGCCGATAAATTGAAACTAACCTTTAAGTCTGCGTAAAACAGAGGCTTTGTGATTAGAATTGAAGAATAAAAAATAAAGCTGTACGGCAAAGCGCCGTACAGCTTGTTTTTATGCTTATGCAGTTAACCTATCAGTTCCGCCAGTTCAAAGGTTTGAAACTGAATATGCTGGAGGGTCGGTCCTCGTAGAGTACGCCTAGGGTGTGCGCGTCTATTTGCGCCAGGCAGGAGTAGGCAAAAAAGCCCTGGTTGATGGGCACATGGCGCACCCAGTCCACATGGGTGTAGCCGCCTTTTTGCGCCGAAGTTTGCCTACGGAGAGCATACCGTTTTCACGGCTGTGCCCGGAGGGATGGCTGCAAAAGACGGTGTCTCCCACAGCGATCACGCTTTTTTGGCACTTGGGGGCGTACAGCCCGGTTTTGCCGCATTTGCTCCAGCTTTTTCCCTTGTTGGCAGAAATGGACATAGGTGTCTTTCCAAAGCGCTTTTGCCGTCCGAAGCCCACAATACTGCCGTCCGGCGCTTCCACCATTTGCCATTCGTCTGTATTCTCCGCATAAGGCTGGGAGGTCATGCGGTGCCAGGTGTCACCGTTGTCTACACTGTAAATGGAGACGGTGCTTTTGCGGTCCACATACAAGGGCATAATGATCCGCCCGTCTGTGGTGGTAATGCCCGCACCGGGTGCTACGCCCAGAAAGGTGCCGTCCGTTTCATGAAGCACCATATTGGTAATATCCACCGGGGTCGCTCCAGGTTTTACCACGGTCGCTGCTGCGCAGCATAAATACATAAGCAACGCTTAGGTGCCTTTAGCGGCGTCGCCAAAGGTGGTGACCGCTCCGGCTTCGTTCTTGCCAACTGCGCCGTTTAAGTAAATGTTGCCCACATATTCGTCGCCTTTATAAAGATCGCCAAAGCCGCTGCCCAGGCGATAGGGGGTGGGTTGCTTTTGACTGTCCAGCACCGCGCCGCTTTCTTCTATGTAGTAGAAATTGCCGTCCCGGTCATAGATCAGCGGCCGCATTCTACCGTTGAGTTGGGCGTAGGGCACCTTGTGCTTATCCAGCAGATGCTGATTGTGCAGCCCCTTGCACTCCGGCCAAAAATCCGCCAGCAGGATCACATCGCCGTTTTGGTGCCACCGCCATACAGGGATCAATGTAAAAAGCGGAGGCATAGCAGTCGGCGCTGATCTTGGTCTCCCTTGCCGGGGGAGCGGCAATGGTCTCAATGGGCGACCAGGTTTCGCCGCCGTCTTCACTGCGGCGTACCGCCAGCTCAATGTAACCCCAGTCCGCCCCGCAGGAGGCGCGGTCGATAGCGGCGATCAGGGTGCCGTCGGCGTTAATTAAACTTGGAATACGAAAGGCGTTGCCGCCGTTGTCCGCATTGCTGTCTGCGGTGAGCGCTTTGTCGAGGAAGGTCTCGCTGCTGCCGCAGAAGATAAGTTGTTTCTTTGCCATGTGGGTGTTGCCCCTTTCCGTGTGCTTCATTATGCATATCTTAGCATATTAAAATTGAAAATGAAAGGGAATTTTTGCAAAATGGCTTGCAATACGGCGGCGAATTCGGTACAATGGAATTGAAATTTTTTGTAAAGGAGGTAAAGTTTATGCTTTGGACACTTAAAAAGTGCTGGTACAGAATTTATCAGCGCGTTTTTAAGGTAGCCATGTGTTTTTATGGACTGGTCCGCACCCCAGCTGTTGGAGGGTGCCGGTTCCGTACTGCGCCTGCCTGAGCTGATTAAGAGCAAGGGCGTAAAAAAAGGTGCTGGTGGTAACCGACAAGGGTTTGATCGCACTGCATCTGTTGGATCCGCTGTTTGCGAAATTGGACGAGGTCGGCATTGCCTATGTGGTATATGACGGCGTGCGCCCGAATCCTACGATCCCCTGCATTGAGGAGTGTAAGGACATGTATGTCAAAAACGGCTGCGAGGGCGTCATTGCTTTTGGCGGCGGTTCTGCGATGGACTGCGCCAAGGTTGCCGCTGCTCGTGCGGTAAAGCCCAATCAGTCTGTGCGCGCCATGCGCGGCCAGCTGAAAGTGCACAAGAAATTACCGCCGCTGTTTGCCGTACCTACCACTGCCGGTACCGGTTCTGAGACCACGGTTGCTGCTGTTGTCACGGATCCTGAAACCCATGAGAAGAATGCCGTCAACGATACCTGTCTTCGTCCCAAGTATGCGGTGCTTGACCCGGAATTGACCGTAGGTTTGCCGCCGCACATCACTTCGACCACCGGTATGGACGCACTCACCCATGCAGTTGAGGCTTACATCGGCAAGAGCAACACCAAGGAGACCATTGCAGAAGCTGAGGAGGCTGTGAAGCTGATCTTCGCCAATTGGAGAAGGCTTACGCAGACGGAAAGGATTTGGAAGCCAGGGGCAATATGCTTAAGGGCTCCTATTTGGCCGGCCGTGCCTTTACCCACGCTTATGTGGGCTATGTGCATGCCATTGCCCATAACCTGGGCGGCCTGTACGGTACACCCCATGGCTTGGCCAACGCAGTGATCCTGCCTTATGTGCTGGATTACTATGGCGACTGCATTTATCCCCAACTGGCCAAGTTGGCGGATATTGCCGGTGTGTCTGCACCCGGTATGTCTACGGCGGATAAGGGCAAGGCCTTTATCGCTGCCATTCGCCAGATGAACGAGAATATGAATATTCCCAGTACCTTTGACATGATCAAAGAGGAGGATATTCCGCTTCTGGTTCAGCGTGCGCTGAAGGAAGGCAACCCGCTGTATCCCGTGCCCAAGATTATGGACGCCAAGGATTGCGAAGCGGTGATCCGCTCCTTTATGGCGTAAAGAGCGCACAAACATAACAATTCGGGCGAGCAATCATTCTTATGTTTGTTCGCCCTTTTTTCAGGTGAACTTATGAGCGATTCTCTACGCACCCCAAACTACAATGACTTTTCGGTTTACAAAGACAATTTGCTGCCTCCGGCGGCGTACTTCGTGCCCTTTTCTACGGCACAGGATGCGCTGGAGAGCGACCCGGTGACTGCGCGCTATTCTTCGGACCGGGTGATCTGTCTGTCCGGGGACTGGCGCTTTTGCTACTATGCAAAAGAAAGCGATCTGCCGGCAGATTTGGACGCAATAGTGGCGGAGATGGACACCGTGTCTGTGCCCTCCACTTGGCAGCACACCGGCTATGAGGAGCCGTACTATGTAACGCGCGCTATCCCTTGCACCCAAACCACCCCAAATTCCGGCTGATTGCCCGGTGGGCGTGTATGTAAAGGAATTTGAAATTGAAAATACCGCACTGCACCATTCCATCACCTTTTTGGGCGTTGCCGGGTCTTTGGATCTGTTTTGTAACGATCGGTATGTAGGTTACAGCGAAGGCAGTCACAACACGGCGGCTTTTTGACCTGACCTCTTACCTGCACGCCGGGGTGAACCGGGTGGCGGTGGTTAATCATAAATGGTGCAACGGCACCTATATGGAATGCCAGGATATGTTCCGGGAGAACGGTATCTTCCGGGATGTACTGTTGCGCAGCCATGGGGCGTTCTGCCTGGAAGATTATGTTGTACATACCGATTATGCCGACGGCAAATACACCCTGTCTCTGGATTTATCCCTGGGCAGCGGCAGCGGTCAGGTAAAGGCCACTTTACTGCAAGAGGGCAGGGAAGTGGCTGCCCAACGGGTGGAGAATGCTGCCGGCACGGCGCATTTGGACTTTGGTGCGCTGGAAGTGGAGCCTGGAGCGCAGAGACGCCGGTGCTCTATGACCTTTTGCTGGAGCTGACCGGTACGGAAGGCACCAGGGAGGCTGTGTGCCGCCCGGTAGGTTTTCGGCATATTGAGATTCGGGGAAATGTGTTTTATCTCAACGATCAGCCCATTAAGCTGCTGGGGGTCAATCACCATGACTCCCACCCGGTGCGGGGCTACGCAATGACCCTTTCGGATATGGAGCGGGATGTGCAGTTGATGAAGCAGTTTAATGTGAACTGCGTGCGTACTTCACACTACCCGCCGGATCCTGCCTTCTTAGATCTGTGTGATCGCTATGGCTTGTATGTGGTAGACGAGGCGGATATTGAGACCCACGGTTGTCAAGTGGAGATGCATCGTCCCGGCGCGCTGAGCCATAATCCCAAGTGGAGGGGGCATTTTTGGGATCGGGTGGAGCGCATGTTCTGCCGGGATCGGAATCATCCCTGTATTACGATGTGGTCGTTAGGCAACGAATCTCATGGATATAAAAAACCAGGATTATTGTTATCAAGAAATTAAAAAAGCGCACAACTGTTCCTGTGCATTATGAAGCTGTGGTGCGCACCCCCCGCTGGTGCTATGATGTGGTCAGCGAGATGTACCCCTGGCATAATCGGGTGCATATGGTTGCTGAGGGCAAGGGGGCGCTGCCAAAGTATTATAAAGCGCCGTACTTCCTGTGCGAGTACGCCCATGCCATGGGTATGGGCGCCGGGGATCTGGAACCGTATGTGCAGGATTTTACCGAGGCGACAATATGCTGGGCGGCTGTATTTGGGAGTTCTGCGACCATGCGGCTTACCATGCGGACGGCCCGGTGCATTACACCTACGGCGGTGATCACGGTGAAACAAACACGACAGTAATTTTGCACCGACGGTTTGTTCTTCCCGGATCGAACCCCCCATGCCGGGGCTTATCAAATGAAAAATGCATACCGCCCGGTGCGGGCAACGGCGGTGGACGAAAACCGCTATTTGTTCCAGAGCATGCTGCGTTTTGCCACGCTGCAAATCCAAGTTCGGTGGGAACTGCTCAGTGACGGTATTCCGGTGGTCAGCGGACAGGCAGATCTGACCTTGAACCCGCTGGAAATACGAGAGCTGACTTTTGATTTTGAGCTGACGCAGCGCAGCAGTTGTCACAATGTGCTGTTGGTGCGCTATTTGCGCGGAGAGGAGGAACTGGGCTTTGAACAGTTTACTTTGACCGCCCCTACGCCCCTTTGCACTGTACCCGGCGTGCCTGCGCCTAGGGCGCAGGTCAGCGAAAACAAGCTGTGGGTGTACTTTGACCGGGGGCACCTGGTGTTTAACGGCACCACCGGCCAAATCGAGGATTATGTGGTGGACGGCGTGCCGCTGCTCCACCCGGATCCGGAGGGCGAGATCGGACCGGCAGTGGCTCTGTATCGGGCGCCGCTGGATAATGATATGTATCTGCGCCGCAACTGGGAGCGGCTGGGTCTGGACCGTGCCTGCTTTTACATCAAGAAGCCCGGCACCGTTGCCAAAATGTATATGGTCACGGACAATGGGGTGGAGATCACGGCAGACTATGTGCTGGCCGGACCGCGTGTGCCCCGGTTGGGCAGTTTTCGGCTTACTTATACCGTGTACCGCACCGGCAAGGTGCGCCTGGATGTGCTGTGTCTGCGGCCCAATCGGCGGCTGCGGCACCTGCCGCGCTACGGCGTGGTGCTGGAAATGCCGTCTGCCTTTGATCAGGTGCGATATTACGGCATGGGACCGAATCCCAATTTGTCGGATTATAATCTGCATTGCCACACCGGTATTTTTGAGACAGCGGTGGCGACGATGCATGAGGACTATATTAAACCCCAGGAGAGCAGCGCCAGAACGGATACCCGCTGGGCGCAGGTGACAGATCGGCAGGGTTTTGGACTGCGATTTGACGCTATTGACGCGCCTATGACCTTTGCAGCGGATCCGTATACTTCCCAGCGGTGTGCCAAGGCGCGGCACCGGGAGGAATTGACGGCAGGGGGCACCACCTGTATACACTTGGATCAATATCAACTGGGTGCCGGGTCCAATGCTTGCGGGCCTGTGCCGCGCCATGGCCATACCCGCAACACGCCGGGCAACCGGGTGTTCAGTTTTAGCTTTGAACCAACGGGGGAGCGCCATGATTGAGATAGGTACGGATCTGGTGCTGGTGTCCAGAATGGAAAAGAGCCTGCAAATTCCCGGCTTTGCGGAGAAGGTGTTTTCCGAGCCGGAGCGGGCATACTGTAAAACGACCGAGAGCTTTGCCGGTATTTTTGCCGCCAAGGAGGCCTACTACAAGGCGTTGGGCACCGGTTTGCAGTTGCCTCTAAATGCCTTACCGTGCTGCACGATGATCGGGGCCAGCCGTATTTTGACGGCAAGCGGTCAGCAAAATTGAGCATCAGCCACGATGGGGACTATGCAGTGGCCACGGTTTTGTTATTGGAGTGATGGTATGCGCATTTTAACACGAGATGAGATCCGCGCGGTGGAAATCGGGCTTTTGCGGCCTGTTTACCGAGGCGCAGCTGAGTGGAGCGGGCAGGCCTGGCGTGTGCCGATAAAATGTTGGCTTTGTACGGCGACCAGATGAAAGGGCGGCCGGTGGCGGTGGTTGCGGCAACGGTAAAAATGCCGGGGACGGCTTTGTGATTGCCCGGCGGCTGCGTGCTGCCGATGTGCCCGCCTATATTGTGCTGGCCGATCAGGCGCCCACTTTGCCGGAACCGCTGGCATACTATAACGCAGCGGTGGAGGACGGCGTGGAGGTGCGCTCTTTTTCCAATGAAGCGGTGCATGCCCCCTTTGTGGTGGATTGCGTGTTTGGCATTGGATTTCACGGTGCGCCGCGATCGCCCTTTGATACGGTGTTCGCTGCCATCAACGACAGCGGAGCTACGGTGATCGCTGTGGACACCCCCAGCGGTACGGACGCCACCACCCGGTGCGGCAGAGCAGGCGGTGCGGGCTGATCTGACCATTGCTATTTCTACACTGAAATACGCCCATGTGCTGCCGCCGTCCAACGGGCTATGCGGTAAGACAGTGGTGGTGAATATCGGCATTCCGGAGAGTTGTTATCGGGAGCCTTACGCCCATACCGTTACCAAAAAAGAAGTGCAGGCGGCACTGCCCAAATTGAATAAAAACGCCAACAAGGGCAGCCACGGCCATTTGCTGCAAATTTGCGGCTCCTACCGTATGCCCGGTGCAGCGTGATTTGCGCCGGTGGTGCGCTACGCACCGGCGTGGGACTGCTAAAGTGTGTTTGTCCCAAGTCGGCGTATCCGCTGTTGCGCCCACCTGACCCAGCCGATTTTTGAGCCGGTAACGGAGAATGAGCAAAAGACCATTTCTATGGGCGCACTTACCGGGATCTTAGAGGGCCTGCCCTGGGCGGATGCAGTGGTGATGGGCTGCGGCCTGGGGTCAATGACGATACTTCCGTCTTGGTGAGCCAGGTATTGAAAGAATGTAAAAGCCGGTTTTGTTAGACGCAGATGGTATAAATTGCCTGAGCGAAGCATAACTATATTACAGGACATCCACACCCCGGTGGTTTTGACTCCACATCCGGGCGAAGGCGCGCCTGTGCGGCAAGACCATAGAGCGCGTGCAGGCAGACGTAGGTACGGCTGTGGACTTTGCTCGCCGCTACGGCGTGATTCTGGTGCTCAAGGGCGCGAGACACGGTGGATCACGGACGGGGAGCAGGTGTGCATTAACCGTACCGGTAATCCGGGCATGGCCATGGCCGGTTGCGGCGATCTACTGTCCGGCATGATCGGCTCGTTCTTAGCACAGGGACTGGAGCCGCTGGCAGCAGCCAAGGCCGGTGTGTATATCCACGGGGCTGTGCGGTGATATTACCGCCAGGAGAACTGTCTGCGGGGTATGACTGTGGCGGATATGACGGAACTGCTGGGTGCGCTGATGTCTGAATTTGAATAACGGACGGATGCTTTTTGAAACGGTGGCTCTCGCTTTTTAGTGTGCTTCTTTTGCTGGCCCTGGGCGGCTGCGCAACCAAACAATATACCCCCGATGTGACAGCAGACTTTGAACAGTCGGCAGTGGTCACAGCGGGGGATTTTTCTTATCACTGCAAAATTTGTCGAACCGATGGAACGGTTACTGTCACCGTGGGCGACACGGCAGCCAAGGGCATGGTGATGACCTGTGCAGGCACGATGGTACGCTACCGATTTGACGGTATGGAGTACGAAGCCAGGGCACAGGATTTGGAGAACACCAACCCGGCTATTGCCCTTTATGACGTGTTCTCCGTACTCCGGCAAAACGGCGAATTACAGGCCCAAAAGACGCAAGACGGCTACAAATATCAGGGAACTGTACCGGCAGGCAAATTTGTGCTCTACCAGAATGAGGACGGTTCTTATGCCTCTCTGCATTTTCTCAGCAGCAACATACTCATTGAATTTGACCCGCCCACAAAATAAACCAAACGCCTGTCTGTTGACAGCGTTTGGTTTCTTCCGTAAATTTGAAAAAAGTTGGGTTTACCCCTTTATTTCAGCGGCGGAATCGTGTATGATAATAGACGATGTTCCGTCCTGCAAAGGATAGGGCGCAAAGCGGGCATGGATGGCGTTTAGCACCGCCTTTTTGTCTGCCGACCACAGGGGTGCGATCAGATCCCGTTTGGGACCGTCGCCGGTGAGCCGGTGAATGACCACTTCCTTTGGCACCTGCTGTAAGCAGGCGTCCAGCGTGTCTAAGTATTCCGGCAGAGTGAGCACCGGGCATTTTCCTGCGGCATAGTCTGCTGCCAGATCTGTGCCCCGGAGTACATGGAGCAGCTGCAGTTTCAACCCGTCGGCTCCATGGTCCACGGCGTAGCGCACGCTTTCTGCCATTTGGTCCCGGCTTTCTCCGGGCAGACCTAAAATAATATGTACCACTTTGTTGACCCCGATGGCTGTTAGATTTGCCATCGCTTGATCAAAGACCGACAGGGGATAGCCACGGCGTATGTAGGCGGCGCTGTTCCGGTGGATGGTTTGCAATCCCAGTTCTACGAACACCGGCTTTTGCCGGTTCAGTTCTGCCAACAGATCCAGCACCTGTGGTGGCAGGCAGTCCGGCCGTGTGGCCACCGATAGCGCTACCACCTGCGGGTCGGCCAGCGCCTCCGTATAGAGTGCGCGCAGCCGTTCTACCGGCGCATAGGTGCCGGTATAGGACTGAAAGTAGGCGATATACTTGCCGTTCTTGATTTTCCTTCCAAGGCAGCTTTGCCGCGACACAGCTGTTCGGTTATCGACTGTGCAGGATCACCGGCAAAGTCGCCGCTGCCCCCTCGGGAACAGAAAATGCAGCCTCGGCTGTCCAGTGTGCCGTCCCGATTGGGACAGGTAAAACCGCCGGACAGCGCTACTTTATACACCTTGCAGCCGAAGCGCTGCTGCAAGTAGCGATTGACGGAGGTGTAGTACCTCACAGGTTCTGCACCAAGGCATCAAATTCCGCCAGGTTCTCGTCGTTGCCGCAGCGCACGCCGACGATTTGGTCAATGGGCATGGGTTGGTTTCTGTGGTGCAGATCACGCCGCCGGCCTCTTCTACAATAACGATGGCGGCCGCGTAGTCCCAGGGCCGCAGGATCAATTCAAAATACAGATCGGCCTTGCCGGACGCCACATAGCAAATATCCAGTGCGGCAGAGCCGGTACGCCGGATTTCCAGCACCCGGGTGTAGGCTTTCTCTACCATTTGGAAGGTGCGGTGCGCCAGTTCCCGTTCATAAGGACAACTGCCGAAGAGCAGCAGGGAGTGGTCCAGGTCGCTGTCGTTTACATGAATGACACGGCCGTTTAAAGTAGCGCCGCAGCCTCGCTGCGCGGCGTACAGGTTGTCTTTGTCTACATCGTAGACCACGCCGGCCACCATTTTTCTGTCTACTGCCAGACCAACGCTGATGGCGCTGTGCTCAAAATTCCGGATAAAAATTGGTGGTGCCGTCGATAGGGTCGATGATAAAGCAAAGGCCCATGGGCACTTCTATCTTACCGCCGCCCTCTTCGCCGAGAAAAGCGCAGCCGGGGAACGCGGCAGACAGCTCTTTGTACAGAAAATCTTGAATTTGTTTATCATAGGCGGTGACCAGGTTGTTTTTGTCCTCGCCCTTCACTTCAATGTGCAGATCGTTTTTTGCACTGCGATAGATGTTGGCGGCGGCACGTACAGCCGCTGTCATCGGCTCTAAATAATCCATATTTTATTACCTCGCATTCTCTGTGGGCGGTGGGTCAGCCGCCCGGTTACAGGCTTATTGTAACACATTTTTGCAGAAGTGCAATTCCTTTTTGCTATGATTATTTTTCTTACCAAGTTGATTACCAAGGTGATGAACCTGCTGGGTTATGGGGCTACCACCCTACCCGGGCGCATTGCGCTGTTCTTTAAGCGGGATATTTTGGCCAAGCTCTCTCAGGGGTCAAGGTGATCGTGATTACCGGCACCAACGGCAAGACCACCTCTGCCCGTATTGTAGAGGAGGGATTGAAAGAGGCGGGCAAGTCCTACTTTATCAACCGCTCCGGCGCCAATCTGATTACCGGTATCACCACTTCTTTTATTATGAACTCCACCAACAGCGGCAAGTGCACCAAGGAGTATGCGGTCATTGAGTGCGACGAAAACGCTTTTCGCACCGTCAGTAAGTACCTGAAAGCCAAGGTGGTGCTGGTGACCAATGTATTCCGCGATCAGCTGGATCGGTACGGCGAGGTGTCTCACACGCTGTCCGCCATTCAGGAGTCGGTGAACAATTTGCCGGAGGCCACTTTGGTGATCAACGGCGACTGCTCCCTGACCAACACCTTGAAGCGGGAGAACACGGTGACTTACGGGGTCAGTGTGCCTCTGGACCAAACCTCCGCCGTGCGGGACGGCACCCGTTGCATCCACTGTAAGCACCAGCTGGAATATGACTATTTTACCTATGCACACCTGGGCAAATACCGCTGCCCCGGCTGCGGCTATTGCCGGGGAGACCCCGGATTATAATGTGACGGATATTGTGGAGACCACGCCGGACAGCAGCACCGTTATGTTAAACGGCACCACGCCGGTGAAGATCAACTTGGGCGGTGTGTACAATATCTATAACGGCATCGGCGCCTTGGCCGCATTGGTGAGTCTGGGGATTGACCGGGAGACGGCGCTCCACGCGCTGGAACGCTTTAGCGGCGCCTTTGGCCGGATGGAGAAGTTTGGCAATGTGCGGATGATCCTGGTGAAGAACCCGGCGGGGCTGACCCAAACCTGCAACTATATCAGCCAGTTTAAGGGCGACAAGACGGTGATCTTTTGCCTGAACGACAATGCAGCGGATGGCCGGGACATCAGCTGGATCTGGGACGCGGATATTCAGGCGGACGGCAAGATCTATGCTGCCGGCAAGCGCAGCGGCGATATGGCCCTGCGGCTGAAATACAGCGGAATGGATGCGGAAATTACAGACGATGTGCTGCAAACGGTGCTCCGGTGCAAGGGCGATGTGTTTGTGGTGCCCACTTATACGGCAATGATGGCTATGCGCCTAAGTTTGCGGAGCATTTCGGCAAGGAGGCGTTTTTGGAAATGAGAATTGCGCATTTGTACCCGGATCTGCTGAATTTGTACGGCGATCGAGGCAATATTATGTGCCTGCAATATCGCTGTCGGCAGCGGGGAATCCAGGTGACGATCGACGAGATCTCCGTAGGCGACCCCTTTGACCATACCAAGTACGACTTGTTGTTTATCGGCGGCGGCCAGGACTTTGAGCAGGAGGTACTGCTGGAGGACCTGCACCGGGGCAAGGACGAGGAGATCCGCCGTGCAGTGGCTGACGGCACCGTGGTGCTGGCGATCTGCGGCGGTTACCAAATGCTGGGCAAGTATTACCAGACGTATACCGGCGAGCGGCTGGATTATATCGGCGCGGTGGATTCTACACCGTGGGCGAAAAAGAGCGGCTCATTGGCAATTACGCCTTTGATACGGAATTCGGTCGAGTGATCGGGTTTGAGAACACTCCGGGCGCACCTATTTGGGTAAGGGCGTGGCGCCTCTGGGCAAGATGGTGTCCGGCTACGGCAACAACGGCCGGGACGGCACCGAAGGCGTGCATTATAAAAACACATTTTGCACCTATTCTCACGGTCCGGTGCTGCCCAAGAACCCGGCTTTGGCAGACAAGCTCATTGAGACGGCCATGCGCCGTCGGAATCCCAGCTTTGCCCTGACCCCTTTGGACGACAGCGCCGAGGACTTTGCCCGTGACCAGGTGGAGCGGCTGTATATCCACCAGCAAAGTGGCAAGAAGCATAAAAAATAAACAGAAATACCGCATTTGCCCCGGGCAGGTGCGGCATTTTTGATTTTGTCCGGCAAATGGCAGGAAATTTGAAAATTTTTCTTGCTTTTTTGCACCGGGCGTGCTATTATATTACGGCATTCGTGTGGTATATATAAATTTATAAATATATGCAATGCACGGAATACGCACACCGCTGCGGTCTGCCCCTGGTGCTATGTACGGGGCGTTGCCATGCCGCACGGTGGAGGATCAACCTAAAGGAGGAACTTAAATTATGGCAAATGTAGTTCTATGAAGCAGCTGCTGGAAGCAGGCGTGCACTTCGGTCACCAGACCAGAAGATGGAACCCCAAAATGGCGGAGTATATCTTCACCGAGCGTAACGGTATCTACATTATCGACTTGCAGAAGACCGTGAAGAAGCTGGACGAGGCTTACAAGTTCGTTCACGATGTGGCTGCCGATGGCGGCGAGATCATCTTCGTAGGCACCAAAAAAGCAGGCCCAGGAGTCCATTAAGGAAGAGGCTGAGCGCTGCGGTATGCCTTATGTTAACGCACGCTGGCTGGGCGGTATGCTCACCAACTTTAAGACCATTCGCGGCCGTGTGGCTCGTCTGGCGCAGTTGAAGGCTATGGCTGAGGACGGCACTTTTGATATGTTGCCCAAGAAGGAAGTGGCCGGTCTGGAGCTGGAGATTGAGAAGCTGGAGAAGTACCTGGGCGGTATCACCGAGATGAAGAAGATCCCGCAGGCTATGTTCATCGTTGACCCCCGCAAGGAGCGCATCGCTGTATCTGAGGCCATCAAGCTGGGTCTGCCCATCGTGGCTATCGTAGATACCAACTGCGATCCGGACGAGATCGACTATGTGATCCCCGGCAACGACGACGCTATCCGTGCGGTTAAGCTGATCGCCGGTGCAATGGCTAACGCTGTGATCGAGGGCCGTGACGGTAAGGACACTGCCGACGAGGCTGCCGAGGCTCCTGCTGCGGAGAAGAAACCGGCTAAGAAGCCCGCAAAGAAAGCAGACAAGGCTGACAAAGCAGAGTAATTCTGCCGATAGATTTTAGACTGAATTCAAGGAGGAACACACAATGGCATTTACCGCTATGGATGTTAAGGCGCTGCGTGAAAAGACCGGCGTTGGTATGATGGAATGCAAAAAGGCATTGACCGAAGCAGACGGCGACATGGACAAGGCAATCGACTTCCTGCGTGAGCGGGGTTTGGCTGCTGCCGAGAAGAAGTCCGCCCGTATCGCTGCCGAGGGCGTTGTGTACACTTATTATGACGAGGCTGCCAAGAAGGCTGTCACCGTTGAGGTCAACTCTGAGACCGACTTTGTTGCCAAGAACGACAAGTTCATGGACTTTGTAAAGGGCGTGGCGCGCACCATTATCGCTACCGCTCCCGCTGATGTGGAGGCGCTGTGCGCTACCGCTTATGACGGCACCGACCGCACCGTGACCGAGACGCTGAACGACCTGATCCTGTCCATCGGTGAGAACATGAAGATCCGTCGCTTTGAGGTGATGGACGGTGTTGTGGCAACCTACATTCACGCCGGCGGTTCCGTGGGCGTTATGGTTGGCTTTGATGTGGCTGACGAGAGCAAGGCCGCTACTGACGAGTTCAAGGTAATGGGCAAGGATGTGGCTATGCAGATCGCCGCTATGAGCCCCTCTTATCTGGATGAGGCTTCCGTTCCCGCTGAGGTGATCGAGCACGAGAAGGGCATTCTTTCCGCACAGTTGAAGGAAGATCCCAAGATGGCTAACAAGCCGGAACAGGTGCTGGAGAAGATCGCTGCCGGTAAGCTGGGCAAGTTCTACAAGGAGAACTGCCTGGTAGACCAGGAGTTCGTAAAGGCCGAGAACCACGAGAATGTACAGACCTACATTAACAATGTGGCTAAGGCGCTGGGCACGGGAAATCAAGTGCACCGGCTTCGTGCGTATGATGAAGGGCGAGGGCCTGGAAAA
>ENA-OPYV01000130-OPYV01000130.1-human-gut-metagenome-genome-assembly--contig:-NODE-130-length-22933-cov-2.284530_pt1 | contig 22933 bp, 22 predicted proteins | sample MGYA00242474_ERZ504485 | MGnify/ENA primary metagenome ERZ504485 (study PRJEB26092, sample SAMD00036263) | human gut metagenome | host: Homo sapiens | study: EMG produced TPA metagenomics assembly of...
TGGAATCGGAAACAGTGAAGGGTACAACCACGAAATACAATACGGCGGGTAGTGCCGGAAATATGGGATGGATGTATGGTTTTGTAGCTTTGAAACAGGATGGAAGCCGGGGAGTATGGTGAAGCACATTTCGATAAGAGCGGACGTGTTTCCTTCACTGTTCCGGCTGGTACACAGAGTTTGTATTTTATAGTGCAGGCTGCACCACAGAATTATGTAGTTCATCCGTGGGATGAAAAAGAGTTGACTGATGAACAGTTCCCGTATAAGGTGAAATTTGAGAATACAAATTTGTTGGGAAATATTACAATCGACCCGGATGCTGAACCTCAGGATTTGACACTGACGTATAATGTTACATTTGCAGCAAGTGATGCCGATTATAATGGGGCTTCTGTCAGTGTTTCTGAAAATGGAGATCTTACGAAAATAGCACAGGCGCTTGCTATGCAACCCTCACAATTGACTTCGAACATGTTATCAGCAAAGTCTGAGCCTCAGGAAGGAAAGATTGCTTTTGCTGCTGTGAAGCCGAATGGTAGTTTGGACTATAATACGACTGCTAATGGGTACGGGTTCTGGTTCGATAGTCTTGGCAATCCCATTGGATGGGGAAGTGATAATGATAGTAAGGTCTATGTGGAATATGACGCGAAAAAATTTTAGTTTTTCAGTCGGACAATATCCGGGAAAATTAGTTTCGGGTGATCATTATATGGTGAAAGAAGCCTTGGTTTATACAAAGGGCGGACAACAATATGTAATAACTTTAGTCTTTAATATTGATATCAAATGAACAAACGACTAATAGGGACATGTTTTTTAGCGGCAGTTTTTACTGCCGCTTTTTCTCAATCGGTATGTCCCGTTGATTTATGTAACAATAAGTTGAGAGGAAAGGAAATTTACATTCCCAAAGACTTGCAGGGGATGGATCTTCAGAACCCGGAATCTAAATGGAGCTATCACCGGATGTGCTGTACGGATAATGTGGTGGTGTTCTGGGAAAAAGGTTTCGGCAACGATCTGGCCAATCCTCCTCAGTTGGAAGGGCATGACATGCATGTAGATTTGAATAACCTGACGGATAAACTGGAATACTTCTATACGTTTTTCCGTGACTCTTTACAGTTCACGAAACCGGGTTCGAAAAAGTGACCGCTACCGGATGATGGTGATGATTAATTATTCGCTGGAAGGAACGGCCTACGGAGGTGATTATGACCAGCAGATTGGTGCACTATGGGCGGCTCCTAATCGTATACAGGATGAGAAATTGAACTGCGTGGCACATGAATTAGGTCATAGCTTTCAGGCACAGATTTCGTGTGACGGAGAGGGAGAGGCCTGGGGTGGTTCCGGCTTTTTCGAAATGGCATCGCAGTGGATGTTATGGCAGGTGAATCCGGACTGGCAGACGGATGAACGCTATCACTGGGAAGCTTTTACAAAGTTGACGCACAAGGCCTATCTGCACCTGGAGAATATTTATCACTCACCGTATATTCTGGAATATTGGGGGATGAAGCGAGGACGTCCGATTATTGCAGAGCTTTTCCGTCAAGGTAAGAGAGGGGAAGATCCGGTAATGACTTACAAGCGCATGACGGGATTGTCGCAGGAAGCTTTCTGTGAGAGATGTTTGATGCCTGCCGTCATTTGATTAACTGGGATTTTGACAGGGTATGGAAGAATACGCGCCCCTATGCGAACCAGTACACTTGCAAGTTGACATCTCAATCGGATGGATGGTATCAGGTGGCCACGAAAAATGTCCGGAGAATTATGGATTTAATGCCATTCCGTTGAGGGTGCCGGAACCGGGAACAAAGGTGGAGTTGCAGTTTGAAGGATTAAATGGAAAGCAAGGCGGATATGTATCGGTACATCCGGAAAAGGCCGGTTGGCGATATGGGTTTGTAGCCGTCAATGCCGACGGGAAGAGTATATATGGTGAAATGTCTGCCGATAAAAAAGGAAAACTCACTTTTTAAGGTGCCTGAAAACGAGAAGTTAGTATATTTGTGGTTGGTAGTGATGGGGGCACCAGAGGAGCATTGGATGAATCCCTCACCGGAAAGTGGGGAAAAAGATGCACAGTGGCCTTATCGCATCAGACTGAAAGGAACAGATTTAAAGTACTAATTTTATTGGGGTATGTTTGCAAAAGAAACGTATGTCGCTCGCAGGCGGCAATTAAAGGAGAGCATAGGCTCCGGCTTATTGCTCTTTTTAGGGAATGACGAGTGTGGAATGAATTATGAAGACAACACGTATAATTATCGGCAGGATTCTTCATTCCTCTATTTCTGGGGATTGTCATACGCTGGTCTGGCGGCTGTAATTGATATTGACGAGGACCGTGAAATCATTTTTGGTGATGAACTGACCATTGATCATATTGTATGGATGGGAACGCAGCCAACTTTACACGAGAAGGCACAGCGAGTAGGAGTGACGGAAACCTTGCCACTGGCTGAACTGAAGAAGTACGTAGAGAAGGTGGTGGCACAGAAGCGTACGGTGCATTATCTTCCGCCTTATCGGGCAGAGCATCGCCTGAAGCTGATGGACCTGTTAGGGGTAAAGCCGGGAGCAGAGATGCCTTCTATTCCGTTTATCAAAGGGATTGTGAATCTGCGAAATTATAAGACGGGAAGAAAGAGATTGCAGAGATTGAACGTGCATGTGATGTGACGGCTGAAATGCATTTGGAGGCAATGCGTGTGCTGCGTGTTGGGGATGAAGGAGTATGAGGTGGCTGCGGCATTGGAAGCGGTGGCTCAGGTGCATGGATGTAACTTGTCTTTCCCGACCATTGCTACGGTATGCGGACAGACTCTTCATAATCATTATCATGGGCATACGGTAAAGGAAGAGGATATGTTGCTGGTGGATGCCGGAGCAGAGACGGCCATGGGGTATGCAGGTGATATGTCTTCTACTATCTGTGCGGGAAAGAAATTTACCAGTCGGCAGAAGGATATTTATGATATTCAGGTGGCTGCGCATCAGGCAGCGGTGAATGCTTTGAAGCCCGGGGTATATTTCCGTGATGTGTATGACTTGTCCTGTCGGGTAATTTGTGAAGGCTTGAAAGGGCTGGGACTGATGAAAGGAAATCCGGCAGATGCGGTAGAACAGGGAGCACATGCCATGTTCTTCCCTTGCGGACTGGGACACATGATGGGACTGGATGTGCATGATATGGAAATCTCGGAGAGGTATGGGTCGGTTATGACGGACAGCCTAAGAGTACGCAGCTCGGGCGTAAGCGTTGCGTCTGGCTCGTAAGTTGGAACCGGGTTTTGTACTGACCATTGAGCCGGGTATCTATTTTATTCCGGAACTGATGGATTACTGGAAAGCAGAGCATCGTTTTACCGATTTCATTAATTATGAGAAACTGGAAAGTTATCGGGACTTTACGGGGCTGCGTAATGAGGAGGATTACCTGATTACGGCTACCGGAGCACGGAGACTGGGTAAGAAGATTCCTTTGACAACGGAAGAAGTGGAGGCAATGAGATGACGAACGATAGTAAAGCGATTGCGTGTGCCTGTGTGGCGGTGTTGAGCTGGTCGACGGTGGCCACGGCTTTCAAGATGGCCTTGCGTTATCTGACGCATTTCGAGATGTTGTGGGTGGCCAGCCTGACTTCACTGGTGATATTTGCGGTGTTGCTGACTGCACAGCGGAAATGGAGATTGCTTGGGAATCTGACAGGGAAACAATGGTTGTATTATGCCGGATTGGGACTGCTGAATCCGGTGGCTTATTACTTGGTGCTGTTCAAGGCATATGACTTACTTCCTGCGCAGGTGGCGCAGCCTATTAACTATGCCTGGCCGATTGTGCTGCTGATTTTATTGGCTTTGTTTGCCGGACAACCTATACCTAAGAAGAAATACATCGGTATGTTTGTTTCTTTGGTCGGGAGTCGCATTGATTTCAATCGGTACCGGATTTAACGGAGAGATGAGTGTATCGACCGAGGGGTTTCTATTGGCGGCACTGAGTGCCGTGTTGTGGGCTACTTACTGGATGCTGAATAACCGAAATAAGGTACAGACGGATGGTAGTGTGGTTTTGTTTTTGACTTTCTTATTTGGTTCGGTTTATTTGTCAGTGGGAGCTTTGTTCTGTGGGTTGAACTTGAGCTCGCTGACCGGTGTGTTGTCGGGCATGTACGTCGGAGGATTTGAAATGGGAATTCCTTTTTATTTTCTTCGGACTGGCCATGCGGAAAACTTCCAATCCGGCATTGATAAACCAGTTGTGTTACCTGTCGCCCTTCATGTCATTGTTCTTCATTTCTGTCGTGCTGGGCGAGCAGATTGTGTTTACTACTTACATCGGACTGGTGATGATTGTGCTGGGTATCGTCTTCAATCAGTATTTCGTAAAAAGTTCCAATCAGGCAAAAATCGTCCAATAGGATGAAAAATAGTATAGAATCGCCTCTCCTGGGTGCAGGAGGGGCGATTTTGGGATAATATTGTTATCGTTTCAGACTTCAATGGCAGAGAGTTATCCGTTTATCTTTTTCTTTGCAATTGGAAAAATATTCTATGATATGAAAAATACATCGTTAATCGTAAGTGCTGTTTTATGGCTTTGCAGCTGTCTTTCCATGATGGCAGCCGGAAATAAAGTATATGTGGTGCAGTCGCCCGACAAGCAGGTGAAAGTGGAAATCTCTGCGGGTACGGACGGACTTATTTATTCTGTATATCATAAAGACTCTCTTATTGTTGTTGATAGTAAATTAGGGTTAATTCAAGAAGGAAAGACACCTGCTCTGGCGGGTGGGGCGAAAGTGATTTCTGCCAAAATTAAAAAGATTTTTCAGGACATTGATGCACCTTTTTATCGCTTCAAGTCGTTTCAGGCAGTTTGCAATGAAATGAACTTGAAGCTGAAAGGTGAGTATGGAGTGTATTTCCGTGTCTACAACGAAGGAGTGGCTTATCGTTTTTATACCTCTTCCAAAGAGGATTTGATTATCAAGAATGAAATTGCGGAATTCCGGTTTGCCGGTAATTATACAGCTTATTTGCCGTACTCTACGAATAAGGAAAAACCGATGGCAATGGCTTTTCAAAATACGTATGAGGTGAAACCGTTGTCAGAGGCTCCACAGGAACTGGCTTTTTGCCGGTAACAGTGGATTGCAAGCAGGCGAAGGTGACACTGCTGGAGTCGGACTTGGAAGCTTATCCGGGAATGTTTGTGCAGCCGGATGGAAAGCAGGCATTGAAAGGTGTGTTTGCTCCTTATCCGAAAAAGACGGATTTCTATCCATGGCGCAAGCAGGAGTATGTGACGGAAGCGGAGAATTACATTGCACGCGTAAAAGGAAACCGTATGTATCCGTGGCGTATCTTAGCTATAACAGAAAAGGATACAGAAATGCCGGTGAATAATCTGGTATATGCGCTGGCTTCTCCTAATCGCATTGGAGACTGTTCCTGGGTAAAGCCGGGTAAGGTCGCCTGGGACTGGTGGAATGACTGGAACCTGAAAGGTGTATCTTTCAAGGCGGGCATCAACATGGATACATATAAGTATTATATTGATTTTGCTTCCCGGAACGGGTTGGAATATGTCGTATTGGATGAAGGTTGGTATGACCCGAAGAGCGGGGATATGCTGACCGTGATTCCTGAACTGGATTTGCCGGAATTGATTCGATATGGAAAGAGTAAGGGAGTGGAGCTGGTACTCTGGACGGTGTTCAATGTGCTGGATTCACAGTTGGATGAGGCTTGCCGGAAGTATGCTGAAATGGGAATCAAAGGCTTTAAGGTGGATTTCCTTGACCGGGATGACCAGACTGCGGTGGAAATGATTTATCGTATTGCAGCAAAGGCGGCAGAATATAAACTGATATTGGATTATCACGGTATCTATAAGCCAACCGGTTTGAATCGTACCTATCCGAATGTGGTAAATTATGAAAGCGTGTTCGGTATGGAAGAGATGAAATGGAGTGAGGTGGAGAAGAATATGCCGCTTTATGATGTGACTTTCCCGTACATCCGTTTGATGGCTGGCTATGTGGACTATACACCGGGGGCTATGCGGAACTTGTCGAAGCGTGATTTCCAGCCTATGTATTCCAGTCCCGCCAGTATGGGTACACGCTGTCATCAGTTGGCTGCTTACATTGTGCACGATTCTCCGTTTACGATGCTGTGTGATGCACCGACAAATTATTTGAAAGAGCAGGAATGTGTGGATTTCATCAGTTCGATTCCGGTGGAAACAGATTCTACTTTTATTTATTCGGGCAAACTGGGTGAATCGATTGTGACGGTTCGCAAAAAAGATATTAACTGGTATATCGGAGGTATGACAAACTGGGATGAGCGTGAGGTGACACTGGATTTCTCTTTCTTGGGTGAAGGAGAGAAGTACCAATGTACTTTGTTCAAGGACGGTGTCAATGCGTCTCGTCAGGCAGAAGATTATGTGAAGGAAACTTTTGTGGTAGATGCCCATACCAAACTGCCTATCCATTTGGCTTCTGGAGGAGGATTTGCCTTGAAACTGGAACGTACTTTTGTGACAGAAGTGAAACCTTCGGCTGTGCCTGCGGGAAAGGGAATCCCTTCTTTCTATAAAAAATACCTGGAAGTAGACGGATTATATATCGTGTCATCTGATAAGGTACGCGATGAGGCTCTGGAAAAGGCGTATGAGATTGTTTCGCTGATGCTGGCGAAGCGTCCGGATGTTAAACAGTACATGGTGAGCAAAGGATGTCATGTGATGATTATCGGGGAGCACGAAGAGGTGTGTGATTTGCCGGAATATGCGCATATCTGCAACACACCGGAGAATATCGCTTTCTGGAATAAGCGTGCCAGAGGTTTTGGCGGTGCTCCGGAAGATGATTTTTCGGCCAGCTGTGGAGAAGAGAATGTGCTGGCTTTCCCGGGTGATAAGTATGTGGGAGAGAATATTCTGATTCATGAGTTTGCACATTTGTTCCATACCATTGGTATTGTAGGTGTAGAACCTGATTTTGATGACCGTTTGGAGAAGTGTAGACAAAATGCCATTGCCAAGGGATTGTGGAAGGATACGTATGCTATTTCAAATAAAGAAGAGTATTTTGCAGAATGTGTGCAGTCGTTCTTCAACTGTAACCGCTATTCGGAGACTCCGAATAAAGTACACAATGCCATGAACCGTCGTACGAAACTGAAATCGTATGATCCTGACATGTATCAGTTGCTGAAAGAGTATTTCTATGAAATTGAAATTCCGATATTGAATGAAGTGCACCCATAATAAAAGGAGAAAAAGAATGAAAAACATGTATTGACAAGTTTGTTGTTGGGTACAGTTTTGAGTACTGCTTATTCACAAAAGGTGGAATGGAATACTCCAGGTGCGGGGAGTCCGTTTATTCCAGGGTATTTTGCAGACCCTACGGTAAAGAAGTTCGGAGATACATATTATGTCTATGCTACGACTGATGGTAGTGGGGCAGGGTTTGGCCCTTCGCAGGTATGGTGTAGCAAGGATTTTGAGAACTGGACCATCATGCCGATGAACTGGCCGGACAGCCACTGGATTTGGGCACCGGATGTAATGCAGCATACCGATGGCACATATCGTATGTTTTATTGTCAGCCTTGCAATGTATATGAAGGAGTTGCAGATACACCGCGTGGACCATGGAAGAATGTACTGGGAGAAAGTGAAGCCGTACTGGTTCCCGACCGTTTTGTGAAGAATGCCATTACGCTGGATGGCCAGACGTTTGTAGACGATGATGGTCGGTATATTTGTATTGGGGTACATGGGTATCTATAAAGGTTTTGGCTGCGGGGCTGGAAAGATGACGCCTGATATGAAAGGTTTTGTGGAAACAAAGTTAATACCTAATACGGAAGTAAAGGATTTCTTTGAAGCTCCGTTTGTGATGAAGCGAAACGGTATCTATTATTTTATGTATTCTTCCGATTCGTGTCATGACAGCACCTATCATGTGCAGTACGCTACGAGCACGGTAGGACCGCTTGGACCTTATACATATAGAGGTACAATTCTGAGCGTCCGCCGACGGTACAGTGCACGGACCGGGTCATCACAGCATTTTGCAGGAAGGAGACGATTATTATATCGTATACCATCGTCATGATAATCCTCATTCCAACCGTGGATTTCATCGTCAGGTTTGTATTGACAAGCTGGAGTTTAATGCCGATGGTTCCATCGCTCCTGTAGAAGGAACACACAGCGGAGTGGGCGCTTTTGCCAAGAGTGTATTGAAATCGAAAAACCTGGCCTATCGGAAACCGGTCAAAGCTTCTTCGTATTATGATGCCAACTTTGTGCCTGAATATGCGGTAGACGATAATAATGGTACGTTGTGGCGTCCGAAGACAATGGGGCAGGAGTGGATTGAGATTGACTTGCAGAAGGTTGAGAATATCCGTACGGTGTGGACACAATTTGAATATGGCACGTCGTATTATCAGTATGTAATTGAGACTTCAGTAGACGGAAAGAAGTGGGATGTTTTTGCGGATAAGCGTTCCAATTATCTGGCTGGAAGTCCGATGGTAGATTTCGGTGATGTGAAAGCACGGTATGTACGATTAACTACAACGGGAACACAGAAAAATGGTTTTGCCGGTGCTTTGTGGAATATTAAAGTGTTCGGCGAGTTTGAAACGGCATCTCCTCAGTTGTGGATGGGACTCTCGGGCTTGGACTGGAACGGTACGGAGTGGAGAAACGACGGCGGTATGCTGGGCGGTGTCTTCCAATTGAAATCCGGACAAGTTTCCCGTAAGCGTATTGACGGACAGGAGGCCATTGTGTTGGCCCCAGGTACATGCTTGGAATTTATGTCTCCGGTTATTAATCCAAAAGAGGAGCATACAACTACAGTCTGGGTGTATGAAAATAACCGCTGGGTTTCCCAATCGGCAGACAAGTATGTACAACGGGGAAAGGTAGTTATTCAGTCACAGGACAAGGAACTGACATTGACAAATTTCCGTTATTATAACTGGAAACAGGAAGAAGTGGAAAAGACCTACGATGCAACTGTAGGGTTGGTACGTGTAGAGGCTTCTGATAAGATGAAAAGAGGATTGCTGGTATCTCTGGATGCAGATGATTTTGCAGTAGGTGATACGGTAGGATATATTCCGAATAAGGGAGTTGTAGAAGGTTATTTTGAGACTCAAAAGGCTCCGGTAATTGTAGAAGAACAGCAGGGTAAGAAAGCTTTCCGTTTTGAAGGCGAGCAGTTCTTCCGTTCCAGCTTTACCTTGCCGGCTACTCTTCGTGACAATGCTCCTTATACGTTGGAAGCCTGGGTGCTGAATCCGGAAATGGCTGAGAATGAATGTGTGGCCGATTTTACCAGCTCGCACGATGAAATGGAAAAAATCATGCTGGTGAATGGCACAGAACCTCGTTGCGGAATGCTGAACCATTATGGCTGGTACGAAGATGTCGGTTATAAGGAGGCTAAGTCACTGGAAGGAAAATGGCAACATATTTATGTCGTTTTTGACGGACGTATCGAGAAAGGTATATATAAACGGGCAGTTAATCAGTTCAAAAGATATTCAGCTGCTGATTAAACCGATACAAATTTGTAACTTTGGGACAGAATGCAGAAGGTAACTGGCCTTTTAGCGGCTATCTGCATGCGTTGAAGATCTGGGATGAGGCACTTCCCTTGAAAGATAAATGAGAATAATAACCTATAAAATATGAGTAACACCATGAAAAAATTTGTGATTTCTGCTCTGCTTTTTTCGTTGATAGGAGGTGGGGCATACGCGCAGAAGAAGGCTTCTGCACACGGCTATCCGATTGATCCGGTTCCGTTTACTTCGGTAAAACTGACGGATTCTTTTTGGGGACAGCGTTTGAAAGCCAGCCGTGAAGTAACTATTCCATTGGCTTTTAGCAAATGTGAAGAAACCGGACGTTACAAGAACTTTGAAATGGCAGCTCATCCGAGTGAAAATAATAAGGTGACAGGCTATTCATTTGATGATACGGATGTGTATAAGACTATTGAAGGAGCCAGCTATCTGCTTCAGACTTATCCGGATAAGAAGCTGAAAAAGTACATTGACAGTGTGCTGGTAATTGTGGCTGCTGCGCAGGAGCCTGACGGCTATTTGTACACTTCACGTACCATGAATCCTAAGCATCCACATGAATGGGCCGGTAGTAAACGCTGGGAAAAGGTGGAAGAACTGAGCCATGAGTTCTATAACTTAGGTCACATGGTAGAAGGTGCTATTGCACACTATCAGGCTACGGGACAACGGAATTTTCTGGATATAGCCATTCGTTATGCGGACTGTGTTTGCCGGGAGATTGGTGACAAACCGGGACAGCAGGTACGTGTACCAGGTCACCAGATTGCAGAAATGGCATTGGCTAAACTATATCTGGTAACGGGCGATCAGAAATACCTGGATCAGGCCAAATTCTTCCTGGATAAGCGCGGCTATACTTCTCGTCGGGATGAATACAGTCAGGCTCACAAACCGGTAATTGAACAGGATGAGGCAGTAGGACATGCAGTACGTGCAGCGTACATGTATTCTGGTATGGCCGATGTGGCTGCCCTGACGGGTGATACAGCTTATATTCATGCCATCGACCGTATCTGGGATAACATTGTTTCTAAGAAATTGTATATCACCGGAGGTATTGGTGCGACAAACAACGGGGAAGCTTTCGGAAAGAATTATGAACTTCCTAATATGTCGGCTTACTGTGAAACTTGTGCGGCTATCGGTAATGTATATATGAATTACCGTTTGTTCCTCTTGCACGGAGAGTCCAAGTATTACGATGTGCTGGAACGTACTTTGTACAATGGATTGATTTCAGGCGTATCTTTGGATGGTGGTGGTTTCTTCTATCCGAATCCGTTGGAGTCTATGGGACAGCACCAGCGTCAGCCTTGGTTCGGTTGTGCTTGTTGTCCGTCTAATATCTGTCGTTTCATCCCTTCTGTTCCGGGCTATGTTTATGCAGTAAAAGGAAAAGATGTATACGTAAACTTGTTTATTGCCAATAATGCTACTTTGCAGGTAAACGGAAAGAAGGTTACACTTTCACAAACCACATCTTATCCATGGAACGGGGATATTACACTGGCAGTAGACCGTAATTCAGCCGGACAGTTTGCCATAAAGATTCGTATTCCGGGATGGGTACGCAATCAGGTAGTTCCGAGTGACTTGTATACTTATACCGATGGTGTACGTCCGAAATATAGTGTGAAGGTGAACGGTGAAGAAGTGACATCAGATTTGCAGAAAGGTTACCTGACCATCGACCGTAAATGGAAAAAGGGAGATAAGGTAGAAGTTCACTTCGATATGAACGTGCGTACGGTAAGAGCGAATGGAAAGGTGGAAGCTGACCGTGGCCGGGTTTCTGTAGAACGTGGTCCGATTGTGTATTGTGCAGAATGGCCGGACAATGATTTTGATGTATTGAGTGTATTGATGAACCGCACTCCGAAGTTTGAAGTCGTAGAAAAACCGGATTTGTTGTATGGTATCAATCAGATTAAGACTCAGGCTCAGACATTGGAATACGATGAATCAGGTCGTCTGGTCGCAAAAGATCATACACTGACCATGATTCCATATTATGCATGGGCACATCGTGGAGCGGGAAATATGGCTGTGTGGTTGCCGAATGAAGTAAGTGCTACTCGTCCGGTTGCTATCCCGACACTGGCATCGAAGAGTAAGGTAGATGCTTCACATAAAGTAAAATCACTGTCTTCTATTTCTGACGGACTGGTGCCGAAAGATGAAAATGACCGTACGATTCCGTATTATCACTGGTGGCCGAAAGAAGGTACTACAGAGTGGATTTCATACGAATTCCCGGAAGAAATGGAAGTTTCCAGCTCTACAGTGTATTGGTATGATGATGCTCCTTGGGGAGGTTGCCGTGTACCGAAGTCTTGGAAAATCTATTATAAAGATGCTTCTGGCAATTGGACTCCAGTTCAGAATATTACAGCGTATGGGGTACAGAAGGGCAATCCGAATACCGTAGACTTTGAACCGGTGAAGACAAAGGCTGTGAAGTTGGAAGTGGTACAGCCGGATAAGAATTCTTCAGGTTTGTATGAGTGGGAAGTGAAATAACCATGAGAATTAATAGATAATAATGCAATCAGATTCGGGGTTTTGGGTTTTCTTGGGGGTGACTGAAGAGAATCTGAAATCCCGAATTCTTTAATATAATATGATAAAATGGAAAATAACTTATTCAAATCAGGCGTTTTGTTATTTGCATTAGGAAGTATGTCTTGTATCTCACTTTGGGCACAAGGTACGGTAGAGGATTACAACCGTGCGTATGCGCTGCGAGAGAAATACAATGCCAAGCACGTGCTGTATGCAGGTGTGGTTCCGCATTGGGTAGATCAGACTTCTGCTTTCTGGTATGTACGGCAGACAGAAAAAGGGAAAGGAATATGTGAAGGTAGATGCTGCTTCGAAAAAAACGTACGGCATTTGTTTGACCAGCAGAAAATGGCGTCTGCTTTGACAGAAAAAAGCAGGACGTGAGATAAATGCTTATAACCTTCCGCTTCAGAATTGCCGGTTAAATATTTCATTGGATACGTTACGCTTCCAATTGGACGGGAAGTTCTGGGCTTACAGCATCAAAAATAACCGTTTGTTGGATGAAGGAGCAATACCTTCTCGTGGAAAGGAACGCCACTGGATGGAAGTGGACGATGAGAAAGAAGGTAGCCCGGTTACCTCACCGGATGGTAAGTGGACCGCTTTTATCAAAAATGACAACGTATATGTTCGCGAAGTGGCTACAGGCAAAGAGAAGCAGCTGAGTCAGGATGGAACGTTGAGCAATTATTATTCTTCGTATATCCAGTGGTCGCCCGATTCCAAGTCGGTGGTATCTTGTCGGATTCGTCCGGTAGAAAAACGTTATGTATATTATGTGGAATCTTCTCCTGCCGATCAGGCGCAACCCAAATTGCATAAGCAGGAATATGCAAAACCTGGAGACGAGCTGCGTTTCAAGGTGCCTTGTATTTTCGAAGTAGAATCCGGCCGTCGTTTGATTCCTTCTACGGAGCTGTTCAGCCATCAGTATGAATTGTCTGGTCCGATGTGGAATGCGGATAGTAAGGCCATTACTTTCGAATACAATGAACGCGGGCATAAAGTATATCGCGTGTTGGAAATGTCGGCAGTGGATGGCAGTGTGCGTACGTTGATTGAAGAAAAGGAAGAAAAATACGTGAACTATCCTCGCATTTACCGTAACTACCTGAGCGATGGCAAGCGGATTATCTGGTCAAGTGAGCGGGATAATTACAACCATTTGTATCTCTACGACCGGGCTACCGGAAAGCCTTTGAATCAGATTACGAAAGGCGAGTGGTATGTTCGTGGAGTGCAGCATGTGGATGAGGCCAATGAAGTGATTTACTTTTCGGCTAATGGTATGAAGAAAGGCGAGGACCCGTACTTGATTCATTATTATAAAATCAATTTTGATGGAAGTAACCTGGTGGAACTGACTCCGGAAGAGGGAATGCACCAATGCTGGTATTCATCCGACTATAAGTATCTGGTAGATGTGTATAGCAAAGTAGACCAGGCTCCGATTGCTGTGCTTCGTGATGCAAAGAACGGAAAAATCCGTATGCAGCTGGATAAAGCCGATATTTCTGCTTTGCTGGCCAATGGCTGGAAAGCCCCGGAAGTATTTTCTGCCAAAGGACGTGATGGAAAAACGGATATGTGGGGAGTGATTTATCGCCCGTCTAACTTTGATCCGTCGAAGAAATATCCGGTAATTGAATACATTTATTCCGGACCGGGCGACCAGTATGTGCCGAAGACTTTCTCTTCTTATAACTGGTGGATGACATCGCTGGCTGAACTGGGATTCATTGTGGTACAGGTAGATGGTATGACGACCTCTTTCCGCTCAAAAGAATTTGAAGAAGTTTGTTACAAGAACCTGAAAGATGCCGGATTGCCCGACCATATAGCCTGGATTAAAGCCGCTGCGCAGAAATATCCTTATATGGATATTGACCGGGGTAGGAATTTTCGGTTGCTCTGCCGGAGGACAGGAGTCTACCGGGGCCGTGTTGTTCCATCCGGGAATTCTACAAGGCTGCCTATTCGGCATGTGGATGTCACGACAACCGTATGGACAAAATCTGGTGGAATGAACTTTGGATGGGATATCCGGTAGATGAATCCTACAGTGCTTGTTCCAATGTAGACAATGCTCATCTGCTGAGTCGTCCGTTGATGCTGGTGGTAGGCGAACTGGACGATAATGTAGATCCGGCTTCTACCATGCAGGTGGCCAATGCTTTGATAAAAGCCAATAAAGATTTTGAACTGGTGGTTATCCCGGGAGCTCACCACACGATGGGAGAGGACTTTGGCGAACACAAGCGTTATGACTTCTTTGTCCGCCATTTGATGGGAGTCACTCCTCCCTCATGGGATAAAGTGAAGACAGGAAAATAACTTGTGGCAGGTCAATTGGGTCATTCATTTTTTGTGAATCAGGTTCGGAGGAATCGTTTATGAAAAAGGAATGGCCCATTTCTTTTTTTAAAAAGAAAAAGATTATTTTTGTCATTGATATGATAAAATAAAGTTGTACGCCTTAAAATTAAGTCTAATGATAGAACCTGTTTATTCTGCTGCTGAAAATCGTTACGAATGTGGTATGCAGTATCGCCGTGCCGGTCGTAGTGGAGTGATGCTGCCCGCTATTTCTTTAGGATTATGGCATAATTTTGGTGATGTAGATACACTTTCACTTAGCCGGAAAAAATTGCACTATGCGTTTGATCATGGAATTACACATTTTGACTTGGCTAATAATTACGGACCTTCTTATGGCTCAGCCGAAGAAACCTTTGGGCAGATTATGAAGTCATCGTTCGCTCCCTATCGGGATGAGTTGTTTATTTCCACGAAGGCAGGTCATGACATGTGGCCAGGCCCGTATGGCAACTGGGGTTCCAGAAAACATCTGATGGCCAGCCTGGACCAGAGCTTGAAGCGGATGAATCTGGATTATGTGGATGTATTTTATTCTCATCGGTATGACCCGGAAACGCCGTTGGAAGAAACTCTTCAGGCATTGGTTGATATTGTGCGTAAGGGAAAGGCTTTGTATGTCGGCTTGTCTAAATACCCGTTGGATGCCTATCTGTTTGCATCTCGTTATCTGAAAGAACGGGATGTGCCTTGCCTACTGTATCAGGGACGGTATAGCATGCTGGTACGCGAACCGGGAATCTCAGGGGATATTGAATGCTGTGAAGGAGAATGGAAGTGGGTTTGTGGCTTTTTCTCCTTTGGCACAAGGCTTGCTGACTAACCGTTATCTGAACGGTATTCCGGATAATTCTCGTATAGCAAGGGGTGGTTTCCTGAAAAAAGAGGCGCTTACGCCGGAGGTGTTGAGTAAGATACAAGCATTGAATGAACGGGCGGCTATGCGCGGACAGTCACTGGCCGAAATGGCTCTGGCCTGGTTGTTGAAAAACGAAACTGTGATTTCCGTGATTGTAGGGGCCAGTTCGGTAGAACAGCTGGGAGATAGTTTGAAAACGTTGAATCATCTTTCATTTGAAGAAGAGGAACTTCATGCAATCGAAAAAATTCTGATGTAGCCGGCTAACTTCATGTGTGTAAGGTGAAAAGAGAAATGAAAAAAGTGAACTGTCTGTTTGTTAAAACAATATAATTATAGGCAGCTCACTTTTTTTGCTATGAACATTCATATAAATTTGTTCCCCTGAAACACACTTGTTTTTATATATGGATGAAATAATCATTATTATCGGGTTGATAGTACTGAACGGTATTTTCGCCATGTCCGAGGTGGCATTAATATCAGCCCGAAAATCCCGGTTGTCGACAGATGTAAAAAAGGGAATAAATCTGCTCGCGTAGCATTGAAACTGGCAGGGGACCCAGATCGTTTTCTTTCTACAGTTCAAATTGGTATTACATTAATTGGTATTTTGACCGGTATCTATTCGGGAAATAAAATTGCGGTCGACCTGACGAATCTGCTTATCTCATGGGGAGTTGCTTCTTCTTATGCTTTTGGACTGCACAGGGAATAATTGTAGTGATAGTGACTTATCTTACTATTATTTTTGGTGAGCTGGTGCCTAAACGTATTGGTATGAGCATGGCCGAGAGAATGGCTAAGCTGGTGGCACGGCCTATGAATGTGCTGGCAAAAGTGGCTTTACCCTTTGTCTGGCTGTTATCTAAGAGTACGGAAGCAATCTTTAATCTGTTGGGCATCAAGGATACCGACAGTAAAGTGACAGAAGAGGAAATCAAGTCTATTATTAAAGAAGGAGCAGACGATGGAGAAGTACAGCCTGTAGAACAGGACATTGTACAGCGTGTATTCTTGTTGGGCGATTTGAAAGTAGGCTCCATTATGACGCATAAGAGTGACATTGTGGCACTTGAGAGTGGAATGACGGCGGCTGAAGTGAAAGCTGTGCTGGTGAATGAATTGTATGAGTTTTATCCGGTGACGGAAGATGGTGACTTGGATAAGGTGAAAGGGGTAGTAAACCTGAAGGATTTGGTGTTACATCTTTCTGAAGAGAATTTCAATTTGCCGGCTCTGACGCATGAGGCTACATTCTTTCATGAAAACATGAATGTGTATAAGGCTTTGGAGCAGATGAAGGCCCAGAAGATAAGTCGTGCCCTGGTTTGTGATGAGTTTGGAGCTTGCGTGGGAATTATCACCTTGCGTGACATTCTGGAAGGCTTAGTTGGTTCTATGGATGATGCTGGGGAAGAACCGGATATTATCAAGCGAATCAATAAAGATGGCTGGCTGGTAGACGGCCAGTGTCCGTTGTATGATTTCTTGTGCTACTTTAATCGTCAGGACCTTTTGGAAGATGTAGACTATCATACGGTAGGAGGTTTAATTCTGCAGCATTTACAGCATATTCCACAAAGTGGAGAAACACTGGAGTGGAATAATTTTGTGCTGGAAGTGGTGGATATGGATGGTGCGCGAATTGATAAAGTCCTGGTTACCATCCTTCCGTAGAAAATGAAGAAGAATGTGAATTTTAGAATGGAAAAAGTTTTGATTTATTTTTTAAAGGAGTTTTTCAGGATTAGGTCTTGAAAAGCTCCTTTAAATTTATAATTATGGATAGAAAATGGTTTGAAAGTTCTTTTTATTTTTATATCCGGATTTTTCTTTACTCTGATTTTTGATATACGTACGATAATTTTTAAAATTTGGCACACGATAAACCATAGACTTTGTAGTCGGGAAATCTAACTATGTTCAACTTATTCATAAATAATGCAAGCATAAAAATGATGCGAAAGTTATTTTTTATACTATTTATATTATTAATATTGACGACAATAAAAATCCAATGCACAATATTTTCAGAATCTTAGTGTAGGCAATGGGCTATCTCAGCCTTCTGTAATGGCTATAGGACAGGATACTTTGGGGCGAATGTGGTTCGGTACAAGAGAAAGGTTTAAAATGTCTATGACGGAGGTAAGATTAAATATTACAAGGGTGAGGTAGATAATGGGAAAGATGGGAAATTATGGATTGGTAATAGTATATCTTCCATTGTATCAGAAAATCTTGTAGATGGCAATAAAGTGTATTTTATTTCTGATTTCTTTTTGTATGCTTATGATGTGCAAACCGAACTGTTTTGTAAGATAGATAATAGAGGGAAGGTAACGGCTATGACTGCATATAAAGGAAATATTTTGTATGCACAGAGGAACAACATATTTTTGTATGATCTCAAAAACTCATAAAAAAAAGCATTTATAAAAATTTTTACCTGAATCTACCTCTGTTAATGTAATTGAAGTTGACAGAGACAATATGTATGTAGGTACGACTGATGGTATAATTATTTCTCCTTTTTGGCGCACTTTGGGAGGAGCAGTACCTTTTACCGGGAGAAGATATCTATAGAATATATGAAGATTCAAAACATAATTTGTGGATAGGAACGAGAATGAATGGACTTTATCGGAGAGTGAATGATAGAATAGAGAAAATTCCACTTTGTCCGAATGGCATAAACGGTATAATTGACCCGCAGATTCGTGAATTTGTTGAAGACGATGATGGGAATATATGGTTTGGCACTTTTTATGGGTTTACAGAAATATGATATAAAAACCATACTTATGCAGCCGTAAATATTCCGCAGTATGCGGGTGGGCTTAATCATCCTTCTATTTTTCGCTTTTCAAAGATAGGCAAGGAAATATTTGGGCTGGAAGTTATTTTGGGGGCGTAAATTATTTCAACCCAACAAGAAATAGTGTAATTCATTACGATTATCAGGCAAAGGATTTGTCTAGTCTTTATTATTCATACATTGGTGAAATGATAATGGACAAAAGAGGGAATTTGTGGATAAGTACGGATGGAGGAGGAGTCAGTTGTATAGATCGTGGGTGGAGAACTGTGGAGCAATTTACTGCCACGCCTCTTTCACGTCATGGGCTTCCTCATAATAATGTGAAAAGTATGTGCTATGATATGGATAATGATATGCTATATATAGGTACACATCTTGGAGGCTTGTCTCGATATGACATTAAGAAGAAGACTTTCTATAATTATTCTACGGATTACAAATCTCCCGTTATGCCGGGAAGAATTATACACCATGTCAAAAAGTGGAAAAATAAAATTGTTGTTTCCTCAAGAGAGGGAGTGTTTTTGCTCGATACTCGGTCAAACAGATTTACTCATTTACCAGATTGTTTTGGTGAAGCAATGATTTTTGATATAGATAAGAACGGAACTTTTTATACTACATCTGGAAATAATATAAAAGCAATTTCTCTTGATACTCCTCATAAACAGGAAATAATATCACTTCATGCTTTAGGAGAGGTGTCGCATATTCTTTCAGTAGATAAAAAACTTTATATTTGTACTTTAGGCAGTGGAATGATTGTTTATGATACCTCTTTGAAGACAATTAATACCTATACATCATATAATAGTAATCTTCCCAGTAATTATTGTTATTCTTCCCGATTGACCTTAAATGGTAAATTGATACTTATAGGAGATAGAGGAATAACTATGTTTGATACGGATAAAAAAGACGTTTGCGAGTATAAAGCAAGATTATTTAAAAGCTCCTATTATATATGGATGTGGCATCTGTATTTCTAAGGAAAATATAATTTACGTTGGCGATACAAAGGGGATAACACGTGTTGAAGAGTCTGATTTTTTATCTCCGTTACAACATAAACAACCGATTTATTTTTCTAATATTAATGTAAATAACGCTATAATACATCCATCGGAGGAAGGAAAAATCCTGAAAAAATCTTTGGCATTCACAGATAGAATAGATTTAGCTTCATCGCAAAATAATATAATTATAGAGTTTGCTAGTTCTGATTATATAAACAGGCATGTACAACAGATTTTTGAATATAAATTAGAAGGGTTTGATAAGACTTGGATTCGACTACAGTTCCTTTTGCGAGATATACGAATCTTTCTCCTGGAAATTATACATTGTGTGTTAGAATGGCAGATGGTGATGCACAGGATATGGCTGTACTTAATATCTGTATTTCGTTGCCGTGGTATAACACATGGTATGCATGGTTTGTATATCATTATATTTATTACCATCGTTTGGATGATAATACGTTATAGAAAAGAGAAAAATGATTTATTTCTTTCACTTGAAAAAGAGAGATTTGAAAAGCAGCATATAGAAGAACTTAATCATGAAAAATTGGTGTTTTTTACCAATGTAAGTCATGAGTTTCGTACTCCACTTACCTTAATAATAAGTCACATAGAATCTCTTCTTCAGATGCCCAATCTACAACCAATGGTGTATAACCGGGTTTTGAAGCTTAAGAGAAGTGCTCAATATATGAATAACTTGATTTCTGAGCTTTTGGATTTTAGAAAGTTTACACAAAATAAATATACGCTGAATATGTCGCAGAAAGATATCTGCCTTTTTATGAAAGAGATATTTTATGTATTTAGTGATTATGCACATAGTAAAGGACTTAAATAATGAGTTTTTCTCCAATCAGGAAGTAATATTATGCTGGTTTGACTCAAAGCAGTTAGAGAAAGTGTTTCTTAATTTGTTGTCGAATGCTTTTAAATATACGGAGAGAGGTAGTATTGAGATTAAAATATGCGTGGAAGGTGAGAATGTGGCTATTTCAATACATGATACTGGAAAAGGTATAGCAATGGGTGATTTTAATCGTATTTTTGATCGTTTTTATCAGATTGAAGGATCTTCTGAGTCTGCTACATCTCCAGGTACTGGAATTGGCTTGGCTCTTACGAAGAGTATTGTAGAGAAACATCATGGAGAAATTTGCTTAGATAGTCAGTTGGGAAAGGGTAGTGTATTTACTGTAAAACTTCCACTTGGTGATGCAAGATATATTCATGATGAGCATGTTCATTTTGCGGATCGGGAGAAGGAGTCAGATTTGAAGGAGACAGATGAGGATAGTAGAGTTGGAATATGTGCCGTTGCTAACGAAGAAAGTTTCCAAAGCGAAGAAGGAGAGTCAAAAAAATATACGGTTTTAGTTGTGGAAGATAATGACGAGCTTATTCAAGTGTTATGTGAGCTTTTTTCACCTTTTTATCAGGTAATAATGGCAAGTAATGGCAAGGAAGGATTAGATAAAGCATATGAATATAAGCCTGATTTAATTATTTCGGATATTATGATGCCTGAGATGTCCGGAACGGAAATGTGTCTGAAAATAAAGAACAATATTGACTTGTGTCATATTCCTATTATACTTCTTACTGCATTAAATAGTGTAGAACAGAATATTGAAGGCCTTAATAGAGGAGCGGATGATTACATCTCGAAGCCTTTTAATCCGAGAATCCTACTTGCAAGAGCAAATAAACTTGGTTCGAAATAGATTGTTAATACACAACCAGATACGTAAAAATCCAATAACGGAAGTTGATCTGACTAGTATTAATTTGCTTGATCAGGAGATTTTGAAGAAAACTTCTGAGGCTATTGAGGCACATATGGATGATACGGAATTTGATATACCGGAACTTTTGTAAAGAGATTGGGGTAGGACGTTCTGTTCTGTATTCAAAATTTAAGGCCTTAACTGGTATGACTCCTAATAATTTTATTCTAAATTACAGGCTTAAGTTTGCTGCTACTATGTTACAGAAGTATCCGGATATACCAGTTTCAGAAGTGGGTGATAAGTGTGGGTTTAGTTCGCCTGTCTATTTTAGTAGGTGTTTTAAAAATCAGTATGGAGTAACCCCTCAAAATTATAGGAAAAGTTCTAGAAATAATTCTATGGAAAAAGGCGTCTAATTTTTAGACGCCTTTTTCCATAGAAATTATTTTTACCATCCAGGGTTTTGTCCTTTAGCCAAATCAGGATTTTTTTCGCATTCAGACAATGGGAATGGCCATAAGTAATCTCTTTCTGTCACAACACGTGTGTAATAAGCATTGTATAAGGCTATTCCATATACGGGGCCATTTAAAAGTTTCAAGAAGTTTCCATCTTTTCATATCGCTAAAGCTATGTCCTTCAGCAGCAAGTTCTATTGTACGTTCGTGGCGCAAACGTTCAAAAACTTCCTCTTTTGTATTGGCTGCCATTTGTGGGGTACCGTTGTTGATTTCAGGCATATTTACTCCTTTTCTTGTACGTACTTTATTGATGTACTTCACTGCATTGTCTTTGTCAAAGCCAGATTCTGAGAAGATATAGCACTCTGCCAGCATTAGATATACATCTGCCAGGCGAATAAGTGGGAAGTTAATAGGGGTATCTGCACGGTTGTTTATTGCTCCATCCATATCATATTCTGCTACAAATTTCCGGAATGGATAGTATTCATAGTTTCCGTTGACACGTATGAATCCATTGGTCTCGTTGCAGATTCCGACTTCTTTTGTCATGACAAATTCTGTATCTTTAGCTTTATTGCTGACCCAACCTTTGAATTGAGTGTATGGAAGAATCACCGTTGACGCCATTCTTGGGTCACGATTTTCATACATGCTTAATAATTCAGCTCTGTGTGTTGTGTATTCTTTTACACTTTTATTGTCTTCGGTAAGTTTGGAGTAGAAGACTTCTTCTCGCATTGGGTATTCTTTTTTCTTTGTTTCTGTATTTTCAACAGCATCATTATAGGTTGGATATCCATTCCAGCCGTATGAGGCTTTTGCTTCTGTCCAGCTGAAAGGTGATCCATCTTTCCATTCATAAGAATCTACAAGATTGACCGAGGCCATTACATTGTTCCAGCAGCTACCAAATGCAGCTCTTGTTCCCATGTAGAAAGTGGTTGGCATACCGAAGTCCTGTCCAATTCCACCAATATTCTGTATGGCAAAAATCATTTCACTACTTTCGTCACCACCAGGTTTGAACAGGTCTGAATAAGGGTTCTCACCTTCTTCGTAGAGTTTATACACTCCTGCATATTGAGAATTTTCTGTTTCACCAATAAGTTCTCTGAAGCATTTCTTGGCTTCATCATATTCCTCAGCATAAAGAAGTACTTTCCCTTTTAGTGCAAGGGCAGCTCCGGATGTGGCTCTTCCTTTGTTGGTGCTATCCCATTTCGACAGGCAGTTTCTTTTATTCCTTCTTCAAGGTCTGTCAGGATAAATTGTCTTACAGTTTCAATGTCACTTTTGGGTTTGAGCATGCTCATAAACTCATCTTTCTACAATGGTAGTTTCATCGTAGATAGGAACTCCTCCCCAAAAATCCATAAGAGTGAAATAATATAATGCACGCATGAACTTGGCTTCTGCCTTATACCGCTCTTTTAACTCTTCTGTCA
>ENA-OPYV01000131-OPYV01000131.1-human-gut-metagenome-genome-assembly--contig:-NODE-131-length-22805-cov-3.611165_pt1 | contig 22805 bp, 23 predicted proteins | sample MGYA00242474_ERZ504485 | MGnify/ENA primary metagenome ERZ504485 (study PRJEB26092, sample SAMD00036263) | human gut metagenome | host: Homo sapiens | study: EMG produced TPA metagenomics assembly of...
GTCATGAGGATGGAGGTCATGCGCGACCACGCCGGCAACGGCATCATCGTGTGCTCCATCGAGAATCTCGACCCCATGGGCGTGCACAACCGGCGACTCCATCACCGTGCGCCGGCGCAGACGCTCTCCGACCTTGAGTACCAGCGCATGCGTGTCGCCTCGCTCGCCATCTTGGGGAAGATCGGCGTCGAGACCGGCGGCTCCAACGTGCAGTTTGCCGTGAACCCCCAGACCGGCCGCCTGATCGTCATCGGAGATGAACCCGCGCGTGAGCCGTTCGTCCGCACTGGCCTCCAAGGCCACGGGCTTCCCCATCGCCAAGGCCGCCGCTCGCCTGGCCGTGGGCTACACGCTCGACGAGATCGTCAACGACATCACCAAGCAACGCCCGCCTGCTTTGAGCCCACAATCGACTACTGCGTCGTCAAGGTGCCGCGCTTTGCCTTCGAGAAGTTTAAAGGCACTGATCCTACGCTCACCACGCGCATGAAGGCCGTGGGCGAGATTATGGCGATCGGCCGCACCTTTGAGGAGGCCTTCGGCAAGGCCATGCGCTCACTGGAGGACGGTCACCAGGGCATCTGCGCCGGTGGCAAGGAGGGTGCCGACAAGCTGAGCGACGATGAGCTCGCTCAGGCCGTGGCAACCCCGACCGAGCACCGCATCTTCTTTGTGGTCGAGGCCCTGCGCCGTGGCTGGGACATCGCCCACATCCATGCCATCTGCGGTATCGATCCGTGGTACCTCAACCGTATCAACGACATGGTGCAGGTCCAGGAGAGCATCCGCGGCCTGCGTGTGGAGGATATCGACGCCGACGCGATGCGCCTGCTCAAGCAGTACGGCACGAGCGACGCCGAGATTGCCGCGCTGACCGGCTCGGACGAGCGCTTTGTGCGCGCCTATCGCAAGGGTCTGGGCGTGGTTCCCAGCATGAAGACGGTCGATACCTGCGCTGCGGAGTTTTCGAGCGCCACGGAGTACCACTACAAGACGTACGAGAACATCTACCGCACGAGCCCGGATGCCAAGAAGTGCGTGGCTCCCGACGAGACCACGCCGGCGGACAAGCCCAAGGCGATGATCCTGGGCGCCGGCCCCAACCGCATTGGCCAAGGTATCGAGTTCGATTACTGCTGCGTGCACGCGAGCTACGCACTGGCGGCTCGCGGCTTCGAGACCATCATAGTCAACTGCAACCCCGAGACCGTTTCGACTGACTACGACACCTCGGACCGCTTGTACTTTGAGCCGCTCACCTACGAGGACGTCATGGACGTTATCGATGTCGAGCGCCCCCGACGGCGTCGTGGTGACGCTCGGTGGCCAGACCCCGCTTAAGCTGCGCGCATGCTCGAGGAGAGCGGCGTGAACATTATGGGCACCAAGCCCGATGCCATCGACTTTGCCGAGGACCGCGAGCGCTTCGCCGCTCTGCTCGACAAGCTGGGCATCATGTACCCGCCGGCGGGCCAGGCCACCTCGTTTGAGGAGGCCGAGGCCGTGGCCGCGCACATCGGCTATCCGCTGCTGGTGCGCCCGAGCTATGTGCTGGGCGGCCGCGGCATGATGATCGCCTACGATGCCGAGCATCTGCGCGATTACATGGCCGAGGCTGCGCGCATTAGCCCCGACTACCCGGTGTACCTGGACCGCTTCCTGGAGGGTGCGATCGAGTCCGACGTCGACGCCCTGTGCGATGGCGAAGAGGTATACATCGGCGGCATCCTGGAGCATATCGAGGAAGCCGGTATTCACTCCGGCGACTCCGCGACCTGCATCCCGCCGTTCAGCTTTAGCGAGAGCCTGCAAGCGAAGCTCCGCGAGACCACGCGCCGCATCGCGATGGCGCTGGGCGTGCGCGGTCTGGTCAACGTGCAGTACGCCATTAAGGGCGAGACCGTTTACGTGATCGAGGCCAACCCGCGCGCAGCCGTACCGTGCCGTTTATCTCCAAGGCCACCGGCGTGCCGCTGGCCAAATGCGCGGCGCGCATCATGGCAGGCGATTCCATCGCGAGCTTGGGCCTGCCGAGCGACGAACGTCAGCTGGACTGGTTCTGCATGAAGGAAGCCGTTATGCCCTGGGGTCGTTTCCCGGGCGCCGACGTCATCCTGGGGCCCGAGATGAAGTCGACGGGCGAGGTCATGGGTATCGCTAAGAGCTATCCCGAGGCATACGCCAAGACGCAGCTGGCGATCGACTACAGGCTGCCCGACCCGAGCGCCGGCAAGGTATTCATCAGCGTGTGCGACCGCGACAAGCGCCACATCCTTTCGGTCGCGCGTATCCTGCGTTACCTGGGCTTTGACATCTGCTCCACCGAGGGTACGGCGCGCGTGCTGCGTGGAGGCAACGTGACGTGCGAGATCGTGGAGAAGATTAGCGGCCCGCACGACGGCGAGCGCCCCAACATCGGCGACCTCATCGCCGATGGCAAGATCGCGGTGATCATCAACACGCCGTACGGTCCGGGCTCGCGCGGCGACGGCTATCTGCTGCGCACCGAGGCGGTGCGACGCGGTGTGACCTGCGTGACCGCGATGTCTGCCGCCAACACGTATGTGAGTGCCATCGAGGCGGTGCGCGAGGACCAGCAGGGTCACGGCAGCGCCAACGACATGGGCATGGACGTCATCGCCCTGCAGGACCTGCCGCAGCACACGGTGTAATGTGACCTGGTCGGCCGGGGCGGCAGCCGGACACTTTCTCTCGGAAACTGGGCTTCGCGAAGTTTTCCGAGAGAAAGGACCGCCTCCCGCCCCGGCCTACGGTGACTCGGTTGCACCGTGTGCTGCCGAAGGGGCTTTGTGCGATGACTAGGGCTGAATAGAAAATGAGTGTGGGCGCGTCGTTCGTTTGAACGACGGCGCCCACGTTTTTTTTTTGGATTTATTGGCGTGTGGCGGTGAAGGTTTGTTTTGTCGGGCGGCGATGTGCACGTGCAGCTTTGCCTGACCGTCGCAGCTGATGAGCACGCCTACCTCGAACGGGGTTCCCGTCTTGTCGTAGGTCGAACGCACGATGCGCATCGCCGCCTTACCGGTGTTCTGTCCCAAAAGACGCGCCTCATGCTTGTCGAGGTTGACCGTCTCGTAGACGGCATCGACGCTTGCGGGCAGGATGCCGGTCTTTTCCGCGATGTAGGCGTAGAGCGAGCCATCCACGTCTTTGCGCGTGAGCTCGGGGCAAAGTGACACGGGGATATAGACGTAGTTGAGCTCCATGGGTTTGTCGTTGGCGAGACGCAGGCGGCGAATCTCCCAGACGGGTGTCCCTTCGGGCACTTTGAGCCCGGAGGCGATGCCGCGGACGGCCGGTATGCTTGAAAAGGCGAGAATCTGCGAGCTCGGAACCCGTCCCGCTTCGCGCATCCGCGCGCTGAAATTCAGGGCCAGGTCGATGCCGGGTGCTGAAGTTTGGGGCTTGATGAACGTGCCCTGGCCGCGCTTGCGCACCACGCGCCCCTCGATGACGAGATCTTGGAAGCAACGGCGCACGGTCGCGCGCGATAACTCCAGCCGCTCACAGATTTCGAGCTCGCGTGGCAGCGGCGTCTTGGTGTCGACGCCTGGCTGGCGATAAGCAGAGCGATTCGATGTTTAAGCTGGACATAGAGCGGCGTATCACCGCTGCGGTCGAAGGGTTCGGAGGCGAGAAACGAGATCATATCCATGGGGTACCTCCATGTCGTGGGCGTACGTGACATGGTCTGACACTGCGGGGCAAACCGGAGATGCCAGGCCCGATTCTTGCTGGTATGTATGGTGCATAAGGAACATAAAACATTTATCAGGCAATCTACCTGCTATTTTAAAAATAATTAGAAGAAAAAATAATTTAGGCACAAAAATAGTTGCTACCGTTAACCGATGAATAGTTGCCGTTCGCAACTATTTTCTTGTACCGAACATGCCCCGGCGCAACAATAATCTCAGCAAAAAGCAAAGCCGTGCGACACACGGCAGGTCGAGAGGAGACCGCATGCGGTATCTGGTAATGGTCAGTCACGGAACGCTCGCTCCCGGACTGCACAGTGTCCTCAAGATGCTCGGCAATGACGCCCCGAACATCTTGTCGACGAGTCTCGTGGACGGCATGGGCGCTGACGAGTATGTCGAGAACGTCAAGGCGATGCTCGCTCCCGTTACCGCCGATGACGAGGTTGTCCTGCTTGGTGACATCCTGGGCGGATCGCCGCTCACCAATGCCATGAACACGCTGGCCGAGAAGGGTTTGCTCGCCCACACCATTGCCTTCGGCGGTATGAATCTGCCCATGGCTATGACCGCCATGATGGGGCTTGCCACCATGGACCTGGATTCCCTCAAGCAGATGATGCTGCAGGAGGGCAAGAACGGTATGTCCGAGCTCGTTGTCCCGACCGATGACGCCGACGACGAGGACGACGACATCTAGGCAGCGCATCCGCCCAAATTTTCGTGATGGAGCGGGGGTTAAGAGGAAAGACCCCCGGTGATAAAGAAGGGAGAACGCATGATTTCGTTCATCCGTATTGATGACCGTATGATCCATGGACAGACCGTTACCCGTTGGGCCCTCGAGTATCCCTGCGACGGTCTTATCGCCGTCAACGACGCTGCAGCGTCCAACCCCGTGCTCAAGGAGGCCTACAAGAGTGCCTCGGGCAAGAAGACGTTCGTGTGGACCAAGGAGCACTTCAAGGAGGTCTCCGAGAAGGTTCTCAAGTCCGACACCAAGTACTTCCTGATCACCAAGAACCCGCTCGACATGAAGGAACTTCTCGTCGATTTTGGCTTTAAGCCCGGCATGGACCGCATCATCGTCGGTCCCTGCAACGACGTCCCGGCACCACCAAGCTTGGCAACAACCAGTCGATCACGCAGGAAGAGGCCCAGGCGCTCGAGGATCTCACCAACGCCGGTTACACGGTCGAGTTCGCCCTTATCAAGGAGAAGTCCATCGGTGAGTGGCCCAAGTTCCGCGGTCAGTTTGGCTTCTAGTTAGGTGCCAGCCGCATTTTGGTATCTACAGCCCTTGGTGAAAGGGGCTGAGGAATAAAGAAAGGGGAAAGCATGGCAATCAATGCATTCCAAGCCGCGCTGTTCGGCCTGTTCGCCTGCCTGGCATCACTGCCTGGCATGGGCGGCACGACGATCGGCAACTACACTCTGGGTCGTCCTCTGGTCGCCGGCCTCATCGTCGGCATCATCATGGGCGATATGCAGACGGGTATCCTCGTCGGCGCTGCCATCCAGGTTGTCTACATCGCTCTCGTGACCCCCGGCGGAACCGTCTCCGCCGACGTCCGCGCCGTGTCCTATATCGGCATCCCGCTGGCGATCCTCGCCATCAAGAACTCGGGCATCGATCCCGCCTCCGCTGAGGCTGCCGGCATGGCCGCATCCCTCGGTGCCGCCGTCGGCACGCTCGGCACTGTGCTCTTCTATGGCACCGCCACCATCAACCTGGTGTGGCAGGGCATGGGCTGGAAGTGGCTCGAGAAGGGCGATCTCCACAAGCTCTACCTGGTCAACAACGTTCTGCCTTGGATCGGTCACATCGTCTGCTCGTTCCTCCCGACGTTCATCATCACCATGGGCGGCACCGCCATGGTCGACCTCATGAAGACCTACATGCCCATGGACGGCATCGCGATGAAGACGCTGTTTACCGTCGGCTCGCTGCTGCCTACCGTCGGTATCGCCATCCTGCTCAAGCAGGTCATCTCTAAGCCCACGGACTTCCTGACGTTCTTCTTCGGCTTCACCCTGTCCGCTGTTATGGGCTGCAACCTGATCGCCGCTGCCGGCATCGGCTGCTTCTTCGCCCTGATCAACTATGAGATCGCTTCGCTCAAGATCGACCTCGCAAACGCTCCCAAGGCAGCTATCGCCTCGGGCTCAGATGATGAGGAAGAGGAGGACATCTAATGGCAGAGAAGAAAATGCTCTCTAAGAAAAACGCTTGCCAAGTCGTTCCGTAACTGGTCCTATGGCAACCTGACCTGCTTCTCGCAGGAGCACATGCAGACCTTCGGTTACCTGTGCGCCATGCTTCCGATTGTCGAGGAGCTCTACGACACGCCCGAGGAGCAGAAGCAGGCCCTCCAGACCTACTCCGCGTTCTTCAACACCGAGCCGCAGATCGGCACCATGATTGTCGGCGTCACCGCCGGCCTCGAGGAGGCTCGCGCAAACGGCGAGGCCATCGACGACGACGCCATCAACGGCATCCGCGCCGGCCTCATGGGCCCGCTCGCCGGCCTTGGCGACTCGCTGATCGTCGGTACCCTGATCCCGATCCTGCTCGGTATTGCCCTCGGTCTCTCGACCGGCGGCTCCCCGCTCGGCGCCATCTTCTATATTGTCGTGTGGAACCTGCTCATGTTCCTTGGCATGCGCTTTGCCTACAACCAGGGCTATGAGCTCGGCGGCAAGGCGGTCGAGGCCCTCGTCGGCCCCAAGGCCAAGGCTCTGCGTGATTCCATCGTGATGGTCGGTACCATGGTCATCGGTGCAGTCGGTGCTACCTGGGTCTCCATCACCTGCAGCCCCAACCTGGTGCTGCCCGGTGGCGGTAAGTTCCAGGACACGCTCGATGGCATCTATCCGCACCTGCTGCCGATGATCTTCATCATCTTCTGCTGGTACATGATGACCAAGAAGAAGGTCAACCCCATCGTTATGATGCTGATCCTCGTTGTGATCGCATTTGTGGGCGTTCTCATTGGCTTCTTCGACCCGGCACTGAGCTACTAGTCATCATCCCCTGGCCCCCTGTAAAGGCCGTGCGGCCTCAACCGCACGGCCTTCTGATTTTGCGCCGCCCTTCAAGGGCAATATGGCCAGCGACCTCCATCGCCTACACGACACCCGCTATATTGCTCTTGAAAGATGACGTATTCGACAAACGATGCACTTGCGCATGATGCACACTTTGCACGAGGAGGACCATATGCACGAGAAACATGGACACGACCTTTCGCGCGACGACTTGATTCGCGAGGCAAAGATGCAGACCGATGCTATTCAGCGGCTCAATGTTTGGCTGCGCCTGGGCTATTCGCTCGTGGCGATTGGCTTTTTGATGGGGATGTGGGGTATGCAGGGCGGCCCCGGCTGGGGTGTCCCCGTGGGCATCGTGTGCCTGGTGGTGGGCACTCCGCTTTCGATCGTGCTTAAGGTCGGCACGACCAACGCCAAAAAGAATGTCGAGCGCATGCTCGAGGCCGCTGGTGTCGACGTTGAGGAGCTTATGCGACGCAAGAAGGACGAGCAATAGACTTCCGCGTTGGGGTATCATAAATAATTGTTGCGAATGTTAACTAATGTACGGCAAATGACGGTTTTATGGCCCTTCTAGAGTTGCAAAGGACAATATCCCCAGTGGATTACGATGACGTCGCTCGAAAACTGATTGTGTACTCACGTTCCCTTGCCAAGGGATCCTTGAGTGCTGCCGGCGGCGCCAGTGTGGGCGAGGCACCGGTTTTACAGTATCTATCGGGTATTGACGGTGATGTCATTCCCTCCGAGATTGCCAAGAAGCTGAAATTCTCCCGTGCGCGCATGTCGCATATCTTGGATTCACTCGAGAGTAAGGGTTACGTTCAGCGCAGGACTGATCCAAACGATCGTCGGCGTGTGCTGGTGAGCATTACCGAGGAAGGCCGTGATTTCGCGGCGAAAAAACATGCCGAGAGTGTGGCATCGCTCTCGAAACAACTCTCAGCGCTCGGCGAGCACGATGCCCAGGAGCTCGTGCGCATCCTGAATAAAGCTTACAGCCTTACCTATGATGCCGACGACTACCTGGACATCTATAAGGATAAAGACAGACATTTAGGTGCATCTTGAAATGCACCCGGGACAGTTGTGCCCATCAGCCACCGTCAACATCTCATTCCAAACCAAATCAGCCAACGTACGTCATGGCAATCCCCGGTAGGTTGCAGGATGGGCGGCTGAGCCTTTCCCTCGGGAAACTTCGCGAAGCCCAGTTCCCGAGGGAAAGGTATGGTCTGTGTAATACCAGACAAAACAGTACATTTTTTGCTAGATTGGTATTTGACTGAAGAACCAATTGGTATGGCTTATTAAGCCCACCTTGCCGCTGACGCTCATTTTACTGCCGCTGGTGGACTTCCGAACTTGGTTGCGCAAGTGCTCCCATATATTGATATGACCTAGTAGGTGGCTATCTGGTTACTACCAGTTGGCCCCTTGGTAACGGGTGGCCCCATTGTGCGGAATGTACCGAACATCCCCGTTTGATACGTTTTCCCATGCTGCCGGGGGGGCGTCCTCGGCACCTCAGCATCTCGGAAGAAAGGAGACCAGGTGCGCAGGAATTCCATTTTTACGAAACGGTGGGTGAAGGGAAGCGCGGTCCTCGTTGCCACTGCAGCGACGCTCGTGTTTGCCAATCCCCAGCAGGCGATTGCCACGCCACTCAAGGGCGTCGACTCGGCGACCGTGTCCCAGTCTGCCTCGAATGTCGTCGACATCGATTTCGCTGACGGCATCAAGGGCCGTATTACGTTCCTCGAGGACGGTATTTTCCGTTATAACGTCGACCCCAAGGGTGAGTTTTCCGAGTACGCCACGCCGCGCAGTAAGTCCCACACGGCTAAGATCCAGGCTCAGCCCGATACCTCGGACACCTACAGCAAGCCGAGTGCGACGGTTGCCGACAAGGGCGACACTATCGAGATCACCGGCGGAAAGGCGACCGTGATCCTGGACAAGGCGACTGGCAAGATGAGTATCAAGTCAGGCGACCGTGTCGTGGTTTCCGAGTCCGCGTCCCTCGACCTTGATAAGAAGGGTACCGTCCAGACGCTCGCCAAGGAGAAGTCCGAGAACTTCTTTGGCGGCGGCACCCAGAACGGACGCTTCCTGCACACCAACCAGACCATCGCCATCTCCAACACGAACAACTGGACCGATGGCGGCGTTGCCTCGCCCAACCCGTTTTATTGGACGAGTGACGGCTACGGCGTGCTCCGAAACACGTTTGCAGAGGGTTCCTACGACTTCGGTTCCACGGACTCATCGACGGTCACGACTTTGCACAGCGAGAATGAGTTTGATGCCTACTACTTCGTGGCGACCAACGAGGGAGCTTCGAACGTGGCAACTGAGATGCTGCAGGACTACTACAAGGTGACCGGTAACCCGGTACTGCTGCCCGAGTACGGGTTCTACCTTGGTCATCTTAATGCCTATAACCGTGATGGCTGGTCAACGACCTCGGGTCAAAAGAAGTGGGAGACCAAGGGCAGCAAGTCCTCGAGCGAGAAGGGCGACGTTAAGTACGAGTCTGGCATGTCGACGGGCTACAAGCTCGACGGCACACTTGCGGCCGAGACGCTCAACGGTGAGGGCCCTACGGTTGATACCGAGAACATGAAAGCGACCGATTTCGACCGCCAGTTCTCTGCTCGGCAGGTTATCGATGACTACGAGGACAGCGACATGCCGCTCGGCTGGTTCCTGCCGAACGACGGCTACGGCGCCGGCTATGGCCAGAACGGTTACTACAAGACCGGCGGCGTCAACTCCGACGGAGCGAGCTCGGCCGACCGTCTTAACGCTGTGCGTGCCAACGTCGACAACCTTAAGAAGTTCACCGAGTATGCCAACTCAAAGGGTGTGAGCACGGGCTTGTGGACCCAGTCCAACCTTGAGCCCGACAGCAACCCTGAGACCCCGTGGCATCTGCTTCGCGACTTCGACGCCGAGGTCAAGACGGGAGGCATCACTACCCTTAAGACCGACGTTGCCTGGGTTGGATCTGGCTACTCCTTTGGTCTTAATGGCATCAAGACAGCTTATGACACGGTGACGACCGGCGCTAACAAGCGCCCCAACATCATCACGCTCGATGGTTGGGCCGGCACGCAGCGCTTTGGTGGCATTTGGACCGGCGACCAGTATGGCGGTAACTGGGAGTACATTCGCTTCCATATCCCCACGTATATCGGTCAGAGTCTTTCGGGCAACCCCAACATCGGCTCCGACATGGATGGCATCTTTGGCGGCGACCCCATCATCTCTGCGCGTGACTACCAGTGGAAGACGTTCACGCCCTCTATGCTCGACATGGACGGTTGGGGCACCTACCGTAAATCGCCCATGACGCACGGCGATCCCTACACAGGCATCTCGCGCTTCTATCTCAAGCTCAAGGCGCAGCTCATGCCCTATATCTACACGAGCGCGGCCTCGGCGGCCAACATCGACACGGGTAACGGCGATGCCGGCCTGCCCATGATCCGCGCCATGCTGCTTTCTGACAACTCCGAGTACGCCGCAAGCACTTCGACGCAGTACCAGTATATGTTCGGTGAGAACTTCCTAGTGGCACCGGTGTATCAGGATACCCAGGCAGATGAGAACGGCAACGACATTCGCAATGGGATCTACCTCCCCAACTACGGCACCGACGAGAATCCCACCATCTGGATCGATTACTTCTCGGGTAAGCAGTATCGCGGCGGCCAGGTTCTCAACAACTACGAGGCTCCGCTTTGGAAGCTGCCGCTGTTTGTGAAGGCCAACGCTATCGTGCCGATGTACGCCGAGAACAACAACCCCGAGGCAGTGAGCGACACCAACACCAAGGGTACCGACCGCAGTCAGCGTATCGTCGAGTTCTTCGCCACCGAGGGCGACGGCACCTTTACGCAGTACGAGGACGACGGCTCCTCCATCGAAAACAACACGACTGAGGACGATTCCTACGGCACGATCGACAATATCTCCTACGGTGAGCATGTGAGCACCGTCTACAGCTCCAAGGCCGCAGGCGGCACCGCGACCTTTACCGCCGAGGCCTCGCAGGGCGGCTACAACGGCTACGACTCCAACCGCACCACGACCTTCGTGGCCAATGTGTCCGCCAAGCCCACGAGCGTCGTCGCCAAGAACGGCGGATCCGCACTCAACGTGGTTGAGGTCAACTCGCAGGAGACCTTTGACGCCGCGACCCCCGAGGCCGGCCAGGCGGTCTACTTCTACAGCAAGACCCCCAACCTCAACCACTACGGCAGCGATGCGGACGGCACCGAGGCCGAGCAGGGCGAGAGCTTCAACAACACCAAGATCACCACGAACCCCAAGGTCTACGTCAAGTTCGCGAAGACCGATGTTGCTGCAGCGGCGCAGACGCTTGAGCTGGGCGGTTTCGTGAACGCCGACGCAACGCTCACAGCCGATCGCCTCAACGAGAACCTCTCCGCACCCACGAACCTTGCTGCCCCCGAGGACGTCACGACCCCAACGAGCATCAAGCTCACCTGGGGAAAGGTCGATGGTGCTACCTCCTACGACCTTAAGGTCGACGGCACTGTGTTTGCCGTGGGTGATGCGGCCGAGTTCACGCACACCGACCTCGCCTACAATAGCAAGCACACCTACCAGATTCGTTCGCGCAACGCCGAGGGTTACTCCGCCTGGAGCGATGTGCTCGAGGCGAACTCCGCACTCGATCCGTGGCGGAACGTCCCCGACGCCGAGCAAATCACCTGGGAGGGCTCACTTTACGGCAGCCATAAGGCCGAGCTCGCCTTCGACCATGAGTTCCAGTCGGGCGACGGCGGTTTCCACTCCGGTGGCAACGATCTGGGCAAGGCGCTTACCGTTGACTATGGACGCGCTTACAAGCTCGATAAGCTCGAGTACTATCCGCGCGATGACGCCGGCAACGGCACTGTGACCAAGATGCGTGTTGAGACGAGTCTCGATGGCGTCCACTGGACGAGCCAGGAGGTCGATTGGGCACGTTCCGCTGATTGTAAGACGGTAGCGTTTGACGGCACCGTGGCCGCCCGTTACGTGCGCATGACACCGCTCGCCTCGGTCGCAATTTCTTCTCCGCGTCCGAGATTGCCATCTACAAGACCGACGGCACGGATGGCTTCGCCGTGGGCTCCAACCTCAACAAGGCCACGATCTCCGACGGAGACTACTCCAACATGAAGAACTACCTGGGCCTCGAGAATCGCGAGCCCGATACCCCGACGTTCGGTTCGCAGATCCGCGACCACTTCGCCGACCTCAACGATAACGGCGTTTACGACGTCTACGATTACTCGTTCACCATGGCGGGTCTTGACGGTGGCACTAAACAAAAGGGCAAGGTCGCAGGTTCGCTCGCGGTGATACCGAGCAAGACCGAGGTCGAGGCTGGTGATGAGATCACCGTTGATGTCTATGCGGCCGACGCAAGAACGTCAACGCCCTGGGCGCTCTCGTCAACTTCAAGAGCGACCAGTTCGAGTTTGTGTCCGAGAGCATCGCGCAGGACGGCTCGACTGCCGGCATGGAGAACCTGTCTCGCGAGAAGGTCCAGTTCGCGGACAGAACGCAGACTATCAATCTCGCCTTTGCCAACCGCGGCGATGGCAAGCTCTACAACGGTACCGGCGCGGTGGCGAGTTTCAAGCTCAAGGCCAAGACCGCCGGCAAGGTCGAACTGCCCTCGACATCTTGGCTCATCGGTCCGGCATGCGACGCGCTTGAGTTTGCGAGCGACGGCACGGTGACGATGCCGGATGTTCCTCAGCCAACGGTCGCCGAGTACGGTCAGGATGCCTTCAACATCACGATGACCAACGATGAGCTCACGACCGACGACGGGACCAACGTCGAGAAACTTATCCAGCAGAAGAGCTATAACGCGCTGTTCGATAATAACGAGGGCGACAACGGCTTTGAGTTCCTATGGGACTGGAGCGGCAACTGGGACAGCGAGGGTAAGCTTCCGAGTTACGTGAAGCTTCCCACCACGATGACATTCGCATTTAAGACGCCGTCGAAACTCGATAGTGTCGAGGTCGTAACCGCAACGGTGGCAACGGAACCGTGCAGAAGATCAAGGCTGTCGTGACGTTCGAGGATGGCTCGACCCAAGAGTTCGCGGGCGGGGAGTACGATTCCTTCCGGGCTCGCTACGCCTTTGGCCTCTCTGCCGAGAACAAGGGCAAGAAGGCGACCAAGGTCGAGGTCACGCCGCTTGAGGCATCGGGTGACCAGATGCTCACACTGCGTGAGGTCAACTTCAACTACACGCAGGGTGTCGAGGCCATCGAGGGTGTCGAGCTAGGCAAGAACCAGACCGAGTTCTTTGAAGGCGACATTACGCCCGTCGACGCCAAGGCTACGCCTGAGAGCGCTGGCTACCCCTATGTGACGGTCGAGAGCTCCGACCCCTCTGTGGTAAGCGTCTCCGCTGTTCAGGCTGGCGATAGCGTGAGCTACTACCTGCGTGCCAACAAGGCCGGCAAGGCAAAGATCACGGTGGCGTCGGTACTCGACCCCTCCAAGACCGCAGTCCTACTGAGGTCGAGGTCAAGGCTGGTGTCGATACCTCTGCGCTCGTGGCAGCGCTTTCCAAGGCCGCGGGCTACAGCGAGTCCGTCTACACCAAGGATTCCTATGCAGCTCTCACCACTGCGGTCGAGGCGGCTCGGAAGCTCCTCGACAGCGGCCAGGGCAGCTATAGCAAGAAGGATGTCGCAGACGCCACTGCCAAGATCGAGAAGGCAATCGACGGCCTCAAGATGCGCCCTGTCGATGAGAAGATCCTCATCAACACGCCCGAGAACCGCAAGAACGTCAAGGTGGCCGACTTCTCGAGTGAGGCCGACTACGAGGGCAGCAACGCCGTCAACGCTCTCGACGGCGACGAGCGGACGCTTGGCACAGCGACTGGGCCCATGGGACCGGTATGCCCCAGTATCTGAGTGTCGACCTGGGCCGCGACTACGATCTCACCGACGTTACATTCCTGCCGCGCCAGGACGGCGGCACTAACGGCGATATCTTCGAGGCCGAGATACTGGTCTCCGACACTGCCGACGGTTATGAGATGGGCACCGCCGCGTCGATGGGTACGTTCGCCTTCGACAACGACGGCCGCGTGCTCACCGACCGTGGCGACTGGAAGCAGATGAGCTTTGGCGCCGCGCGCGGTCGCTACGTGACCGTCAAGGTGATTCACGCCGGCGGTGGCGACGTTGATGCCTACTGCAGCATGGCGGAGCTCAAGTTCTACGGTACGGCCGTCCCCGATCCGGTGGCGAAGGATGATCTCGCTACCGCGATCGAAAAGGTTGATGCCGAGGTTGCTGCCGGCGACCTCAAGGCCGGTGACTACACCGAGGCCTCCTGGACGGCGCTCGAGAACGCCCTGGCGAGCGCCCGCGCCATCTTGAGCGATGAGGACGCCACGCAGGACGAGGTCGACCAGGCGCTCAGGGCGCTCGAGAGCGCCCGCGGCGCGCTCGAGAAGACCCCGGTGGTCCCGGTCGAGAATCCGACTAAGAAGCAGCTCAAGGCCCTGGTCAAGCAGGCGAAGGAGACTGACACCAGGGGCAAGACGGACGAGTCTGTCAAGGCCCTGACGGATGCCATTACCTACGCCGAGGACGTCTTGGGTGATGAGAATGCTTCCGACACCCAGCTCCAGGCGGCCTATGACCAGCTCAAGCTGGCCATTGAGAGCCTCAGGGATGCCGACTCCGGCAACCAGGGCGGCTCGGGCAACCAGGGTTCCGGCAATGGCTCGAACGGCGGCAACCAGGCGGGCAAGCCCGCAGGCGACAAGGCCCAGGGCAGCAAGAAGAACGGTTCGGCGATCCCCAATACCGGCGACCAGACGGCGGCGACCGTCGTGACCGTCGGTGGTCTCGGCGCCATCATCGCCGCGATCGGCGCTTTCTTCCATCGTCGCAGCAAGGCCAAGTAGCCCCAGCAACAGCTAAGCAAGCGTGCCCGCCGTCCCACCCAAGGACGGTGGGCATGCTTTTTGAATGTAGGCGGAAAGCTCCGACCCTTCGGCCTTAATCTCGCAAAGCATTCCGTCTCTCACCGAACACATCGGCATCGGTGGCTATACTTGAATTATTTGCAGTTAAGGGTCGCGGATTCGCTGCGTCACCGCTCTCAACAGGAGGTCTATGTTTATGGCAGATCAGAAGCCGGTTGTCGGGATCATCATGGGTTCCAAGTCCGATCTGGGCGTTATGGAAGGCTGCACCGCCGAGCTCGAGGCACTGGGTGTGCCCTATGAGCTCGTCATTGCGAGCGCGCACCGCACGCCGGCGAAGGTCCACGAGTGGGCTTCGACTGCCGCCGATCGCGGTATCAAAGTGATTATCGCCGCCGCCGGCAAGGCCGCTCACTTGGGTGGTGTCGTGGCTGCCTTTACGCCGCTGCCGGTTATCGGCGTGCCTATGAAGACGAGTGACCTGGGCGGTATGGATTCGCTGCTGTCGATGGTGCAGATGCCTTCGGGCGTGCCCGTGGCCTGCGTTGCCATCAACGGTGCCAAGAACGCCGCCATCTATGCCACACAGATTCTGGGTGCTTGCGACCCCGAGTACCGCAAGGTTATCGAGAAGATGAAGCAGGAGATGGCTGACGCCTAAGCGTTCCGCCGTTTCACCGCAGTATAAGGAGAGCCATGTCCGATTATCAGGGAAAACGATTCAAGGCTTCTCAGATTCCCGATCCGTCGAAGCCGGGTGCTGCCCGTGCGGCACAGCAGGGTCGGACATCCTCTCCTCAGCAGTCGCGCGCGCCGCGCCCCGTGACACCGGCGACGCATCGTCGACAGGACGCGCCGGCCGCATATCGTCCTTCGTCTTATAGCTCCGCTAAGAAGCCGCCCCGGTCTCATCGCATGCCGCGCCGTCGGATCGCACCGAGCCGCCGCGCAAAAGCGCCACTCCATTATTCCCATTCTGCTCATCATCATCGGTATCGGTCTGATTGTCGCCGCCGCCGCTATTTTTTATTAATGCCCAGATTGGCTATAAGCAGGCGAGCGATTCGTATCAGAAAATCGAGAAGCAATATGTAAGCGATAAGGACGCCAGCGGCGTGCCGATTATCGACTTTGATGCGCTTGCTCAGACGAACCCCGAGATTGTGGGTTGGATTTACGTGCCGGGAACCAACATCAACTATCCCGTGGTGCAGACCAACAACAACTCCAAATACCTCAACACGCTGTTCGATGGCACGTCTACGCCTCGGGTGCCATCTTCTTGGATAGCGATGACACCGCGCCGGGAATGGTCGACCAGCAGACCACGATCTACGGCCACCATATGAACGATGGGTCGATGTTCAACGTGATTTCGGATACGACTGACCAGGCAACGTTCGATAGCATTGAATATGTGTACTACATCACGCGCGATGCGACGTATAAGTTGCGTCCGCTGGCGACCAAGGTGGTCGAGGACACGTATGCCAAGGCGCGCACGACCAATTTTGAGGGCGACGACGGACTCAAGAACTACCTGTCCGAGATGCTCGACGGCGCTTCTGCCGTGGCGAGTGATGCCACCGATCGTGCCGCTTCGGCAACTAAGGTTGTAACGCTTGTGACCTGTCGTTCGCTGTCGCTGAGCAACACACGCGCCGTCATGGTGCTCACGCCGGTCGAGGAATAAGTTGTTCGAGAGTAGCTAAAAAGGCCCCGTCCCAAATTGGCTACTCGACGACGGTAAGGGAGAAATGATGCTCGAGAGTGGCAAATTGATGCCTCGATTGATGCTTGGCTGCGCGAGGCCAAGGCCGATGCTTCGGCGGCAGGCTGTGGGATGTATCTGACGCATAACGGTGTGGTGCGCGCGACGCCCAAGGCTGAGGTGCGCGGAGTCGAGACCGATGGCGTGGCGCCAGGCCACAGGGTGGGCGGCATGGTCTTTGACTACGACGCCGAAAAGGTACGGTCTGCTATCGAGACTACGCGCGCGATGCCGGGTATCGGCTATGTGCGCGTGTGGCTGGCAAGCGGCGAGCTTACCGTAGGTGACGACATCATGCTCGTGCTTATCGGCGGGGACATTCGCCCACACGTGGTCGATGCACTGCAGGCGCTCGTTGGCACCATCAAGAACGAATGCGTGAGTGAGGTCGAGCGCGAGGCATAGAGGATTGCGTCGATAGAAGGATCGTTTATAAAAATGCCCACCGGTACGTGTGATACCGGCGGGCATTTGCGTTTTGGGCGCGGCGGGCGCTAAACGCGCGTGGCGTCCTTGGGGCTCATGGTCATGCTCTGGAAGCGGTTCTCCATGTAGTCGTTATCGAAATACTTGCCGTAGAACTGTGCGACGGGAATGTCCGGCTCCGTGCCGTTAACGCGCTGGTACCAGTAGTCGAGCGACTGCAGCGTCATGACGCCGTCGACCAGCATAATGACGGTAAAGATGACGGTGGCCGAGTAGCGGCTCTTCCAGGGGATCTTGTTGATGAGCTTAAGCAGCCTCGGTAGCAGCAGCTTGATCCAGATGAGGCCACCTAGGCCCCACAGGCAGGCAAAGCCCGTGCAGGTGCGTCCGCCCGTGAGGACCACGAGCGGATCGGGCAAACCAAACAGCGTTATGTGCGAGTAGCTCCACGAGACCACGCCAAACGCGGTCTGCATAAACCAGCCCACGAACACCTCAAAGCTCGCGCCGAGCACAGCGCTCACCAGGAAAATGATGATGGGGTTCTTTTTTGTAGAAGCGGTTAAGCACCATGGTCATGAGCACGGCGCCAAATCCGTAGATGGGGCTGAAAGGGCCAAACAGCATGCCGGCGCGGTCCTGGTAGCGCCCGGGTCGTTGACCGTCATGTGCCAGATGTCCTCCAAGATAAGTCCCAGTACGCAGCAGACGAAGAATACCCAGAACAGGTTGAAGTAGTTGAGCTTGATGTAGCCCTCGCCGGTCTCATCGCGGCCGAGCATGCCCTCGGCGGCGGCATCGCGGTCGAGCATCTCCTGCAGGCGGCGCTGCAGCTCGCGCTCCTGACGCAGCGTGGGGTCGACGGTGGCCGAAAGCGCGATGAGGATGCCGAGCTGAATAGCGGGGCGCAGCAAGAAGGGCCCGATACCCTGGAGCATCACGTCGACCAAAAGCTCGACGACGGTGAATGCAATAAGGATGTAGGACAGGCGGGCGGCGTTGCGGCGCTGGTTTTTGATAAGGTCCAGGCCAAAGATGATTAGGATGACGGCACTTGCCGCAGAGAGCATGATGCCGGCGACGATAAGGCCGACTGCGACGAGCGTGTTGTCGCCGAGCTTTTCGGTGGCGTTGCCGTTAACAAGTGCCGTGATGACCTGCCACATAAAGGCAGCGACCGACGGGAGCGTGCCCACGCCGGAAAGGATGCACAGGACGGCGTACACCTTAATGATGAGGGGAATCTTCTTGACCTCTGTGGCGCTGGGGACGCTAGGGTCGAGTTCGTTTCGATCCATACAGAACCTTTCTCGCTTTGTTGTAGGTTATAAGGATACGCCGCCGACCTGCCAAAAAGACAGGACGAACGTCCCAATTGCAACTTTGTAATCCCCAACGGCAGACGCGGCGGCCATCTGGGGGCGCGGGCACTTACACTGGACAGACCGATAAAATGTTTGGCAACAAAACTGATTATTAGCTCGGTGGGCTTTTAAAAAGCGCTGCTCATGCGCTGGGGAGCACGTCGCGCCGTGCGTATAATAAGGCGGGTAACGCCAAAAATACGAGGCTCTGAGGGGATACCATGTCTCAAGAAACCATCCGCGCGGCCGAGCGTGCCGCGGGACAGGTGAACACCATGTCGACGTATGATCCGGACTCCGACCAGCTGCATGAGGAATGTGGCATTTCGGCGTATGGGCGCCCGATCGCGACGTGGCTCGACTGACGTACTTTGGCCTGCGTGCGCTGCAGCACCGTGGCCAGGAATCGGCTGGAATCGCCGTGGGTGACGGCGGCACGGTTATGGTCCGCAAAGATCTGGGCCTGCTCGACCGCGTGTTCTCCAACGCCGACCTGTCGACGCTCTCCGGCCAGCTGGCCGTGGGCCACGTGCGCTATGGCACCGCCGGTACCAAGAGCTGGGAAGCCTCTCAGCCGCACCTCTCTACCATCAACAGCGTCATTATCGCGCTCGCGCACAACGGCACCCTCGTCAACACCGACGAGCTGCGCCGTCAGCTGATCGAGCTGGGCGTGCCGTTCCTCTCCAATTCGGATTCCGAGGTCGCGACCAAGCTTATCGGCTACTTTACCCAGCGTACGGGCCACCTGCGCGAGGGTATTCGCAAGACCATGGAGCTCGTGCGCGGCGGCTACGCCATGACGCTCATCAACGAGCAGGCGCTCTACGCATTCCGCGATCCACACGGCATTCGCCCGCTCGTGCTGGGCAAGCTGGTGGACGAGGGTCTGGACCAGGCCGATGCCGCAGCCGTTTCGCAGCTGCCGTCGCAGGACGGCGCCGCGACGGTCGACTCCGCCGTCCGTGTCACGCGCGCCGGCGGCTGGGTCGTTGCTTCCGAGACCTGCGCACTCGACATCGTGGGTGCCGAGTACGTCCGTGACGTCCGTCCCGGCGAGATCTTGCGCATCAGCGCCGAGGGCCTGGTATCCGAGCAGGGCGTGCCTGCAGCCGAAGAGCCCGCCAACTGCATCTTTGAGCAGGTCTACTTTGCCCGCCCCGACTCCATCATGAACGGCAAGAGCGTCTATGCCTGCCGTTACGACATGGGTCGTCAGCTGGCACATGAGGAGCCTGTCGAGGCTGACCTGGTCATCGGCGTGCCCGACTCCGGCCTGCCGCCTGCGGAGGGGTATTCGCACGAGAGCGGTATTCCCTTTGGCGAGGGCCTTATCAAGAACCGCTACGTGGGCCGTACGTTTATCGAGCCTACGCAGGAGTTGCGCGCCATGGGCGTGCGTATGAAACTCAACCCGCTGCGCGACAACATCGAGGGCAAGCGCCTGGTCGTCATCGACGACTCCATCGTGCGCGGCACCACCATGGTGCAGCTCGTCAAGATGCTGCGCAACGCCGGCGCAAGGAGATTCATATCCGCATCAACTCGCCCGAGGTCATCTGGCCGTGCTTCTACGGTATCGATACCGACGTGCAGTCGCAGCTTATCAGCGCCAACAAGACGGTCGACGAGATTTGCGAGTATATCGGCGCCGATTCGCTGGCCTTCCTTTCGGTCGAGGGCCTGCTTAAGGTCATGCCCAAGGGCGGTTACTGCGATGCGTGCTTTACCGGCCGCTACCCCGTGGCGATTCCCGAGAGCTTTGGCCGCGACAAGTTTATGGAGGGCTTTAAGCCCCGCAACCTGGACAAGCCGCTGCATTTTGACGACGACGCCGTGATCGAGAAATACGACGACCGCAGCTGGGAAGAGGAGCACGGCGAGGCATAAAACCTGCCATATGGGGACAGGTTTATTTTGGTAGGTTTTACCTGCTGTTTTGTTGATATGACGGCGCGTGCTGTTATGGCATGCACCGAATCGAGGACAACTATGAGCACCGTTTGGCGCCCGCGCGGCGCACGGTAGTGGGAGAGGAAGGCTCAGATGAGCGACAGCAAGCATGTGACGTATGAGGATGCCGGCGTCGATACCGCTGAGGGCGGCCGCGCCGTCGACGCGATTAAGCAGATGGTCAAGGACACCAATCGCCCCGAGGTTATCGGCGGCATCGGCGGCTTCGGTGGCCTGTTCTCGGCTGCCGCGCTTAAGGATATGGAAGACCCGATCCTGATTAGCGGTACCGACGGCGTGGGCACCAAGCTCGTGCTCGCCCAGATCATGGACCGTCACGAGACGGTGGGCCAGGACCTGGTCGCTATGTGCGTCAACGACATTCTGGCTTCGGGCGCCGAGCCGCTGTTCTTCCTGGACTACGTCGCCATCGGTCACATCGAGGCCGAGCACATGGCAAAGATCATCAAGGGTGTGGCCGACGGCTGCAAGCTCGCGGGCTGCGCGCTCGTGGGCGGTGAGATGGCCGAGCACCCGGGCGTCATGGCTCCTGCCGACTACGACCTTGCCGGATTTACCGTGGGCGTCGTCGACCGTCCCAAGATGCTCGACCCCGCAAACGTCCGCCCGGGCGATGTGATCCTGGGCCTGCCTTCCACCGGCGTGCACTCCAACGGCTACTCGCTCGTGCGTAAGGTCATTGGCGTCGACGGCATTAAGCCGGGCACGCCCGAGCCGCCGCTAAGGCCGAGGAGCTGAGCCGTCCGCTCGAGGAGCTCGGCGGTGCATCGCTGGCAGACGCTCTGTTGGCCCCCACGCGCATCTACGTCAAGCCGATCCTGGAGCTGCTGCGCGGCGGCGTCAACGTGCATGCTATCGCCCACATCACCGGCGGCGGTATTACCGAGAACCTCAACCGTGCACTCGCCGACGACGTCGACGCCGTGGTCACCCGCAACGGCGCCGAGATGGGTTGGGACGTTCCGCCCGTCATCACCTACGTGTCGCGTCAGGCCGAGCTCGCGCCCAACGAGGCATGCAAGACCTTCAACATGGGCGTCGGCCTGTGCCTGATCGTCGCCCCCGAGGACGAGGCCGCGGTTACCGAAGCCCTGGTCGCGCTGGGCGAGAAGCCGTTCCGCGTGGGCGAGTGCGTCGAGGGTTCCGGTAAGGTCGTGTACTCCGATGAGCGCTAACGAGCAGATGGCTGCTAGTGAGGGCCTGGGCTTTGTGCCCTACACCCGTCCGACCGGCACCGATACGGTCGAGCCGCTCAAGATCGGTGTGCTCATCAGCGGTTCGGGTACCAACCTGCAGGCGCTGATCGATCTGATCGCCGCCGGTAAGCTCAACGCCTCGATTGAGCTTGTGGTGTCGAGCCGTCCTTCGGCTAAGGGTTTGCAGCGCGCTGAGCGCGCGGGCATCCAGACGCTCACGCTGTCCAAGGATGTCTATGCCGACCCTATTGCCGCCGACGAGATCATCGCGCACGAGCTGCTCGAGCGCGGCTGCGAGTACGTGGTGATGGCCGGCTATATGCGCATGGTGCACACACCGCTGCTGGCGGCGTTTCCCAACCGCGTGGTCAACTTGCATCCGGCGCTGCTGCCGAGCTTTACCGGTGCGCATGCGATTGACGATGCCTTTGCGCGCGGCGTCAAGGTAACTGGCGTGACCGTGCATTTTGCCAACGAGGTCTACGACAACGGTCCCATCATCGCCCAGCGTGCGCTGGCTGTCGAGGAGGGCTGGGATGTCGACGCGCTCGAGGAGCACATCCACGCGATTGAGCACGTGCTGTATCCCGAGGTCGTGCAAATGCTCGCCGACGGCCGCGTCCACGTGCTGGAGAGCGGCAAGGTCGCAATTGATGCGCCCCGCGTCTAGCGGCGCACAGTACAATTTAGTTGAGTGGTCAGGGTGGTCATTGGCGCCAAGGCGCGCGTGGCCACCTTTTGTTTTGGGTAGTCATCGGGGACGTTCCTGAATGACTAGGTGAGAGAGGTGAGCGCATGGCGGATAACGAAGCGCTGTTTACGCCTGAGCTGGTGTTTTTTGATTGGGAGTGTGCGACGCCGGGTGAGGTGTTTGCGCAACTCGAGAGTGAGCTTGCTCCGCGCGGCTACATTGCCGACGGTTGGCTCGACGCCGTTCGCACGCGCGAGGATGCCTATCCCACGGGTCTTGCCATGCCGGCGGCAAACATTGCCATTCCGCATACCGATCCGGGGTTTGTGGCCAAGCCCTATATCGCGGTGGTGAAGCCCTCCGCGCCCGTGACATTTAACGCTATGGCTGGCATGGGCGCTCCGGTGCCGGCGCAGATCGTCATCAATCTGGGCATCGCCGAGCCGGGCGGCCAGGTCGAGGCTCTGCAGGCGCTCATGAACATCTTTATGGACGCCGATGCCGCAGCGACGTGCTCGGCCAGACCACGCCGCAGGGCATGGTCGACGCCATCCGCCGCCACTTCTAAGGTGGGGCTAAGCCGGCACCTAGGGACGTTCCTTATGTGCCGGCACTTGGGGACTGTC
>ENA-OPYV01000132-OPYV01000132.1-human-gut-metagenome-genome-assembly--contig:-NODE-132-length-22784-cov-2.694973_pt1 | contig 22784 bp, 24 predicted proteins | sample MGYA00242474_ERZ504485 | MGnify/ENA primary metagenome ERZ504485 (study PRJEB26092, sample SAMD00036263) | human gut metagenome | host: Homo sapiens | study: EMG produced TPA metagenomics assembly of...
GTTTGCAGAAATGGTCTTGTAACTTAAGTATCCACTCTTAAATCTTTTTTAAAATGTTAACTACTAAAAACAATTCCTACCTCCCTATTCTTCCCCGGACAAAGAAGGATAAAGCACTCAGAATTAAAAAATTTATCACTAGTTGATAATAATCGGCTTACAAAGGTACGGTTTTTCTTTTTAACCGACAAAGATTTTAAGCTTTTTTTTCGCGGGATAACCGATTGATTATGAATCACACTTTAATGCCATAAAACAAGGAAAGGCCGTTACGGACATCCTGTCGCAACGGCCTTTTCCCGGTTTATTATCTCATTTCCGTCAACGTAACTCATCGCCCGGATAAACCGGTGACATCTCTACTTTCTTCCAGATTTCATGACACCAGGAATCAATCTTATTCCCGTTGGCATCGCTCTCCAGGAAATACTTCACATACATCAACGTACCGTTTTCTTTCAAATCAAAGTGCATTTCATTTTTCTTTCCATTCAATTGAGGAAGATGCACATTTTTCTCCACACATTCCGTATATACTCCTTCACTATTCATCTCATAAGTTCCATATCCCAAAATAACGGCTCCCGTCTGCATCATCAACAAATTGATAAAGCGTCCGTCGTCAGAAAGAATCTTCAAGGAATTACTTGTCTTAAGTTCACCCGGTATATCCGGAGAATTAGAACGATAGAAACACATCTCGCCAAACTCCCTGCAAATTGACGGGAGTCTTCTCCTGCACAGCCTGGGCCATCGAATTGCCGACAGCTAAGAGCATTAGAAATGCTACCAGAAAAAATAACGTATTTTCATAACTAAAAGTATTAGAATTACCTATCAGGTACCTACAAAATTATAAAATAATTTGAGAATCACGCATTTTATGTACATTTTTCTATCGCAAACACACAAAAAAAGTCATCCCGCATGGAATGACTTTTTCCTGTATACAATTCTCTTTTAGAATTCAGCATTACGCGGTGTACGCGGGAACGGTATCACGTCGCGGATATTGGCCATGCCCGTTACAAACAACAGCAGACGTTCAAAGCCTAATCCGAATCCAGAATGAGGACATGAACCGTACTTACGGGTATCCAGATACCACCACATATCCTTCATCGGGATATTCAGTTCCTGAATACGAGTCAGCAGTTTGTCATAATCTGCTTCACGCTCTGAACCTCCGATAATTTCGCCAATCTTCGGGAACAGCACATCCATAGCACGTACAGTCTTGCCATCTTCGTTCTGTTTCATATAGAACGCCTTGATTTCTTTCGGATAATCGGTCAAGATAACCGGACGTTTGAAGTGCTCTTCCACCAGGAAGCGTTCGTGTTCTGAAGCCAAATCCACGCCCCAGTAAACCGGGAATTCAAACTTATGTCCATTAGCTACTGCTTCTTCCAGAATCTTGATACCTTCTGTATAAGGCAGACGTACAAATGATTCCTTCAATACCCCCTGCAGACGTTCAATCAAGCCCTTATCAAACATATCGTTCAAGAACTTCACATCGTCATAACAGTTGTCCAATGCCCACTGTACACAGTATTTGATGAATTCTTCTGCCAAATCCATGTTGTCATTGATGTCATTGAAAGCTACTTCCGGTTCAATCATCCAGAACTCAGCCAAATGACGCGGTGTATTTGAATTTTCCGCACGGAATGTCGGTCCGAATGTATAAATTGCTCCCAAAGCAGTAGCAGCCAATTCACCTTCCAACTGTCCGGAAACTGTCAGACTTGCCTGCTTTCCGAAGAAGTCATTATCATAAATAATAGAACCGTTTTCATCTTTCTTCAAATCATAGAGGTTCATGGTCGTAACCTGGAACATCTGTCCGGCACCTTCACAGTCTGATGCTGTAATCAGAGGAGTGTGGAAATAGAAGAAACCTCTTTCATGGAAGAACTTATGAATCGCAATAGCCATGTTATGACGGATACGGAACACTGCACCAAACGTATTCGTACGAGGACGCAAGTGAGCAATCTCACGCAAGAACTCCATTGAATGTCCTTTTTTCTGCAATGGATAAGTATTGTCACAAGTACCCAATACTTCAATCTCACGTGCCTGAATTTCTGCTGCCTGTCCGGAGCCTACCGATTTTACCAGTTCTCCATTCACGCTCAGACATGCACCCGTTGTAATCAACTTCAGCAACTCTTCATCAAAATTAGCTAAGTCGACTACAATCTGCACATTATTTATAGTAGAACCATCATTCAATGCAATAAAGTTTACCTGTTTGCTACCACGGCGAGTACGCACCCAACCTTTCACATTGACCATCGCGCCAAAATCTTCACGCTTCAGCAGGTCAACAATTTTTGTTCTACGAATTGTTTCCATTTTGATTCTATGTTTTATCAATTAATCTAAAAACACAGGGATGCTCCGTTTCCGTGTATCCCTGTGTTCTGCTATATTTATTATTATTCAAAAGATCCCATACGAAGCATGGCCACTTCCTGTTCTGTGAGGTAACGCCAGTCACCGCGACGCAATCCCTTCTTGGTCAATCCCGCAAAGTACACACGGTCCAGCTTAATCACACGATAGCCCAGCGATTCGAAAATACGACGTACGATACGGTTCTTTCCAGAGTGAATTTCAATACCCACCTGCGACTTGTCTGTATCCGACGCGTAGCTGATAGCATCAGCATGGATTTCACCATCATCCAGTGTAATACCCTGTACAATCTGATCCAAGTCTGCCTTTGTCACATTCTTGTCGCAGTATACATGATAAATTTTTCTTCTTCAAGAACTTAGGATGAGTCAGTTTCGATGCCAAGTCACCGTCATTTGTCAACAGCAGTACACCTGTGGTATTACGGTCCAGACGTCCTACCGGATAGATACGCTCCTTGCAAGCACCTTTCACGAAATCCATCACCGTCTTACGTTCCTGCGGGTCATCCGAAGTCGTTACGCAATCTTTCGGTTTATTAAGCAGTACATATACCTTACGCTCAATATTTACCGGCTGATCGTGGAACTTCACCTCATCCGAACGCTTCACCTTTGTACCCAGTTCCGTTACGATTTCACCATTTACAGATACTACTCCTGCAGTGATAAACTCATCCGCTTCACGACGAGAGCAGATACCTGCATTCGCAAGGAACTTGTTCAAACGAATCGGCTCATCCGGATCAGTCAGCAGTTCTTTGTACTCGATCTGCTTCTTCATACTATATTTTGCATTCGGGTTGTAGTCGGCAGTACGCGGACGGTAACCTCCCTGTGGACGACCATATCCACCCTGCTGTCCGCCATTGTTGTTAAAACGAGGACGATACGGACGCTGTTCTCCACCCTGTTGTGCATTATTAAAGCGCGGGCGATATGAACGCTGTTCTCCTCCTTCCTGGTTGTTGTTGAAACGAGGAGTGTATGCACGCTGCGGACGTCCACCATTATTGTTGTTGAAACGAGGATTGTAAGAAGAACGCTGCTCTCCTCCTTCATTATTGTAGGAGCGGTTTCCGTATGAACGCTGCGGGCGATTACCGTAACCACCTCTCTGCGGACGGTCCTCTCCATTATTAAAGCGAGGATTATAAGAAGAACGATAACCTTCTCCCCCTTCTCTATTGTTGTTATACGGACGGCGACCGTAGCTGTTGCTTTTCTCGCCTCTACCATATTTGTTATATCCTTCTCTGTTGTAAGACTTGTAACCATCGCGGCCAGACTGGCTGTTTTCGCCATCTTGTCTGAATTCTTTTTCTGCCATAATTTTTTTGTTTAATGCTAATATTAATACTCAACACCCTCTCGGGCGATATTTATTTTTTAAAGTTAGACTCCAGTATAGTTGTGCGGAGTAATCGCACGCAATTCCTTTTTAATATCCTCGCTGACGTTCAGTGTTTCAATAAAATCTTTGATTGAAGCTTCTGTAATAGCCTGGTTCGTACGAGTCAGCGCTTTCAACGCTTCATACGGATGTGGATAAGCTTCACGGCGCAAAATCGTCTGAATAGCTTCAGCCACTACGCTCCAGCAATTATCGAGATCTTCATAGATTTTATGTTCATTCAACAGCAATTTTCCAAGACCTTTCAGTGAGCTCTGGATGGCAATCACCGTATGTCCGAAAGGAACACCGATATTACGCAACACTGTAGAGTCCGTCAAGTCACGCTGCAAACGAGAGACCGGCAATTTGGAAGAAAGATGCTCCAATATTGCATTGGCCATTCCCAGGTTACCTTCTGCATTCTCAAAGTCAATCGGGTTCACCTTATGCGGCATGGCACTTGAGCCGACCTCACCCGCTTTGATTTTCTGCTTGAAATACTCCATGGAAATATACTGCCAGAAGTCACGGTTCATGTCAATCATGATGGTATTGATACGCTTCATTGCATCGAAGATGGCACCCAGTCCGTCGTAATTTGAAATCTGTGTAGTATATTCTTCACGTTCCAAACCTAATTTTTTCAGCAACGAACTTATTACCAAAGCCTTCCAGTCAAAATCCGGATAAGCCACGTGATGTGCATTGTAATTCCCGGTTGCTCCACCAAATTTCGCAGTCAACGGACAAGCCTTCAATACAGCCAGCTGACGGTTCAGACGATAAGCAAAAACCATGATTTCCTTGCCCAGACGATAGGAGAAGCAGGCTGCCCGTGAGTCTTTGCCAGCATCGGAATATTTTTCCATTCTTCTGCGTAGGCAGTCAACTGGTCAATCAGTTTCTGAATCTGCGGATAATAGACTTCTTCCAACGCATCCTTGATAGACAAAGGAACTGAAGTGTTATTGATATCCTGTGAAGTCAGTCCGAAGTGAATGAACTCTTTATAAGGTTCCAGTCCACCCAGTTTATCAAACTGTTCCTTGATGAAATACTCAACAGCTTTCACATCGTGATTTGTCACACTTTCAATTTCCTTGATACGTGCAGCATCTCCTTCAGAGAAATTACGGTAGATATCACGAAGAGACTCAAAACGAGTCATATCAAATGACGCCAGCTGCGGCAAAGGCAATTCACACAAAGTGATGAAATATTCAATTTCCACCCGCACACGATACTTCATGAGCGCATATTCTGAAAAATAAGCAGCCAAAGTTCCTGCTTTGCTTCTGTAGCGACCGTCAATCGGTGATACAGCCGTGAGTAAATCAAGTTCCATCATTATCGTAAAGTTTTTTGGTATCTAAATTCTAAAAGTTTCATTTGAATTCGCGAAATTAATGCTTTTTCCTGAGTTATCAGGGCATAGTCCTTAAACTTTAGTATTTATTTTATAATTAGGTTATTCACTCAGCAATTTTACAGCATCGACATACTGTGCGATACCCACTGCCACGCTCTTTGCTGCTTTCATAGCCATCACTACCGTTTGCGGACGATGCACCACATCACCTCCGGCAAATACTCCTTTACGGCTTGTCATACCGAAAGGACGTTCTTTCACCAGTACATACCCGTTATCATCGGTTTCTATGCCTTCCGTAGTCGACACAATCCGACTGGCCGGACGTGAACCCACAGCCAGGCAAATGCGATCGAAAGCATACTCCTTGACTCCCTCCGGCGTATTGGCACGTAGTCCGACAACCTTCCCGTCTTCATTTCCAAGGAACTCTGTCGTGGAAGTCTGCCATAAGAATTTCACACCTTCCTGCAAGGCAGCCTGATATTCTGCCTGTATAGCGGGCATATCGGCTTCCGTACGTCGATACACAATGGTCACACTGGCCGCTCCCATACGTACGGCCGTACGGGCCGCATCCATGGCTACATTTCCGCATCCCATCACTGCCACGTGCTCTCCTTCGATAACCGGCACCTTATCACGGCCAACAGTGCCTTCATTATAGATATTGGCCATATGCAACAGATAAGTCGCCTGAATCACTCCACGCAATCCGGCCCCCGGAATATCCAATGATTTGGGCAGAGCCGTACCTGAACCAATAAAAAATAGCATCGTATCCCTGCGCAAAAATATCATCGATGTTCAGCTGCTTTCCTACCACACAGTTCAACAGAAAAGTCACCCCCAGTGCTTCAATCTTCTCAATTTCCTGACGAACCACCTGTTTGGGAAGCGATATTCCGGAATGCCATACATCAACACCCCACCCGGTTCTGCCTGGCTCTCAAAAATTGTCACGTTAAAACCCTGACGAGCCAAGTCTCCGGCTACGGTCAGTCCGGCAGGTCCCGAACCAATCACGGCAACCTTTCCCCGTGTCTTCTGAGGTAGTTTTTCGCGAATCAGTTTCATTTCCGTATCAAAATCGGCCACAAAGCGTTCCAGCTTACCGATTTCTATTCCCTTCTTCGGGTACAATACACAATGCCCCTGACACTGCTTTTCATGCGGACAGACACGACCACAAATAGCCGGCAGGTTACTCTTCTCATTAATGATTGCCATGGCATTTCCCATATTGCCTTTTGACAATTCATGAATGAACTCCGGGATATGATTTTCTATCGGACATCCTTTCTTGCAAGAAGGATTCTTACAATTCAAGCAACGTTTTGCTTCAGCTATGGCCTCCTGTAGCGTATAGCTCTCGTTTATTTCTCTAAATACAGCTTTTGGCTTATTCATCTTATCAAATTTGTCACATGCAAGTATTCCCTGCATACCTGTTTCATATTGGACGGCAAAGTTCGTAAAAAAATGCCATAAAGAAAGCAGAATGAGTTTATTTTTATTTCTACGGACAAAAAATATCCCACAGACTCACCGTCCATGGGATATTTCCACCTTTTAATACCTTAAGTCTTAATACGAACTGAAAGTCAATACGTAAAGTCAGATTTCTTTACATATACTTTGTAATCCTTTATCAAACCTGGTGCACCGGCTTCTGCACGAGGCAACATCCGGAAACCGGTCACATTATATTCCTTACCTAAATCTATGACAATCTGATGAGGATAAGCGGTATTGTCTACCGTCTGCCAGAAAGTACTTTCCTGCAAGTCGAAGACTTTATCTGCCGTGCGGTTTCCACTACGTGTTTCTTCACTGTCGGCATACACAATCTTCCAGTTCTCACGAGAAACAGGCTTTCCGTTATTATCCAGCACATCTAACTCTGCAATGGCTGCGATATTGTTTCCTTCATAGTTAGAAGTACCTTCCAGACAGAAATAGCGTCCTGCTGCAGGCTGCGCAAAACGTACTTCCTGCCAGCCGTTTCCAGCTTTGAAAGTACCTGCATTTACTACTTTTTCAGCTTTCAAGTTCAGGTTCTGTCCGTCTTTACGATGAGTTTCCGGTGCTTTTTCACGCAGCATATCCAAAATCGGTTTTTCTACGCCAGCCACTTTTGCTTCAGCCGGTCCCTTCAGGTCGAGCACAATAATTTCATTCTCTCCTTCTTTCAACCAGCAACCCGGCATATACAAAGTTTGCTGCGGACCGATTTCCCAGAAACGTCCCATGGCATGTCCATTCACCCAAACCATACCTTTTCCCCAAGTCTGCATATCCAGGAAAGTATCACCTGTCTTATCCAAACGGAAGGTAGCTTTATAATATGCAGGTCCGTCAACCGGCTTGCCTGCCTGGTAATTTTTCTGGCTGACAAATTCATAGAACGGAGGCAAGTTGTATACTTCCCAACCTTTCAGTTCCTTCACCTGTTCACCGCTTACCACTTCCACTTTGTTCGTAATACCTTTCCGGTCATGAATTGATTTGTCAAAGTTCACACGTCCCATGGCTTCTACCAGAATATCCAGGCGTGTACCTTTTTTCAAAGTTTCTTTCAGCGGCAAAGTGAATTCACCACGACGACGGTCCAAGCGGCCCAACAATTTTCCATCAGCAAATACCTGTGCCCAGTCGTGTACTTCATCAATATGCAAAATACCTTTTACATCTTCTTTCAATGTCGTACGATACAAAATACTTCCCCAACCCTGATCAAACTGTTCCATAGGCTTAATATCTTCCGACTGTTTAGCCTGAGGCAGATTATCGAACAAGGGTGCGACTTCCCATTCTGTAATGGCCGGTACGGAAATCACCGGATACTGAGCAGGAGGTTCCGGCAAAGTTTCTCCTTCCGGAAGATACTGTTTCAGCAAGTCACGCAACTGGAAATATTTCGGAGTAGTCCATCCTGCTTCACTGATAGGTGCATCATAATCGTATGAGCTGCACATAGCCGAGTAAGCCGGATTGTTGGCACCACCCCACCAGCCAAAGGTAGTTCCTCCGTGTGTCATATAAAGACTGAAAGAAATATTACGATCCAACATATCTTTAATACCGCTCACCATTGTAGCCGCATCACGAGTCTCGTGCTTCCGGCCCCAGTGGTCGAACCAGCCGCTCCAGAATTCACTACACATCATCGGAGTTTCCGGACGCAACGATTTCAGTTTCTTGAACTGCTCGTCAATATTGGCTCCTGTACCAAAGTTTACGGTCCACAACAAATCATCCAGTGCATTGTTAGTGAAGTTAGAGCTCCAGTCACACTGGAAAAGAGGCACATCTGTAAAGCCGGCTTTTTCACCAAATCACGAATGGCCAACACATACGGTTTATCTATTCCATACGAGCCATATTCGTTCTCTACCTGCACCATAATAATATTTCCACCACGAGAAATCTGCAAGTCAGCCAACTGCTTGCCTACTTCATTCATGAAAATACCAACACGTTCCATATAATAAGGATCCAGCGTACGCAACTGCACATCGTCTTTCTTCAACAGCCACCAGGGCAATCCACCCATTTCCCATTCTGCACATACATACGGACCCGGACGACAATAACGTACATTCCATGCTTCTGTGCCAAGCGGCAGAATTTGGCAATATCTTTATTTCCGGAAAAATCAAAACTTACCCGGCTGCTGTTCATGCAAGTTCCAGAACACATACAGACAAAGGGTATTCATGCCCAAAGCCTTACAAGAAAGGATACGCTGTTCCCAATAAGGTTCCGGAATACGCGGATAATGCACCTCCGCAGCTTTCACCACAAAAAGGCTTTCCATTAACAGGAACGTATTTTTCCCCACTTCAAACGTCCACCGGTTTGCGCACTTTGACACGAGCAGATAAAAGCCGTCATCAAAAGACAAACCACCCCTAATGACAATTTTCTCAATAATTTATTCATGGTATTCATTTTTCTCTTTTACAAAAATAGAGACTTACCACCAAACCGTAGAAATAGAAATCAATCAATTATAACCTAAAAATCATTCAAAAGCAGTGTTATTTTGTCATTTCGTCCGACTTTATACGAATCACGCTCAAAGAATAAGCCGGCATTTCATACTGCGACAATTCTGTCACGGATACATCTTTCTTCACCGGTCGTGCATTTTTGTCGGTAGGTTTTCCACTCAAGACCTGCAAAACTGCTTTCCATTTTCAGTTTGCGTCAAGCCTTCCACTTTCGTCTTTACCGGAACTGGCAACAAGTTCACCAGCTTCACAATCCAATCTCCCGTCTTACTGTCACGTACCACAGAAGTACCGATACGTTTCTGCACATCCTGACGAGGATTGTCTATTTTCCGGTCGGCAGGCAAGTAAGTATCTCCGGAATTCTGTCCGTAAAGCTGCTGGGTGTAATAACCTACGGTAGGTTTCACCTCACGGTTATTGAAATAAATCAAATCGGGGTTCCACTGAGTGTGTCCTTCCTTGGCCAACAAAGGCGCATAAGAAGTCATTGACACGATGTCACCATTACGTTCTACCGAAGTCAGATACAGCGCCTCAGCCAAAGCTGTTTCAATGTTATTGGGACGTCCCGGCAAATGTGCGGCGTACTCTCCTAAATACACTTTAGGTTTTGTACGGTCATAACGGTCGTAATAATCCTGATTATTTATAAACCAGCCCGGTGTATTATAATAATGTTCATCCACCATCGGCACATTCAGGCGCGTAGCAAACTTCCATCCGGCTTCATAATCCGTACCTTCATAGAAAGGACCGACCGTACCAATCATCGTAATTTCCGGATACTTTTCTTTCACTGCCTTGAAAATCATCTCAAAACGTTCCTCAAAAATAGGCGTAATCAAATCTTCGTTTCCAATGCCGATATATTTCAAGTTGAAAGGTTTCGGATGGCCTGCTTCTGCACGCATCTTTGCCCATTTATTCTTTTTCGGGTCACCATTGGCATATTCTATCAGGTCCAGAATATCCTGCACGTATGCATCCATCTCTTCCATGGGAATACCTCCCTGCTGTCCGCCGCTCAAAGGTTTTCCCGGAATACAAGCTGAATTCTGACATGGAACACCGGCCGCCAGCACTGGAAGAGGCTCTGCTCCTATATCTTCACAGAACTGGAAATACTCAAAGTATCCCAAACCTAATGTCTAATGATACCCCCCACAAGTTCCCCATCGGTTTACGGGCTTCCAGCGGACCCACTGAGTTTTTCCAGCGATAAATATTATCAATTCCGTTTCCATGTGCCACACAACCGCCCGGGAAACGTACAAAGCGCGGATGCAAATCGGCCAACGTCTGTGCCAAGTCAGCTCTCAATCCGTTTTTACGCCCCTTGAAAGTCTCTTGAGGGAACAAGGAAACCATATCCAGATGTAATTCTCCCGTCACTTCCGGTTCCACTGAAAGCACAGCTGCATCCACATCAGTCTGAGCCGTCAATACAGCCAACTGCTTTTTCCATTTTCCGGCTGCTACCCGTACAGAAGATTTCGCCACTTCCTTTCCCTCATTATCCAGCAAGCGTACGATTACTTTTCCACCTTTGCTTCCTTCAGGCATACGAGAAAAGACAGAGAAATCATACTTTTCTCCTTTCTTCAACGTAATTCCATCAAAGCCTGGATTACGGAGGGCCATTCCCAGCTTAGCCTGCAATACAACATAATGCGGATTGTTCTCATGCAAAGGATTTTCAGTTGACACCTTCACAGCCGACGACTGCCCGTTCTCCCATACACTCCAGGCATAGCCACTGTCAAATCCCTGATGTGCATTGTCCTCGGAGAATACTCAAAGTCACGATTCTGTACCAGTTCCGCATAAAGTCCACCATCAGCTCCGTAATTAATATCTTCAAAGAAATACCAATCAATTTATACTGATAGGCTTCGCCTCTTCCGGGCGTACCGTCAATTGCAAGGATACAGGAGCCAGTCCGGCAAAAACGTTGTGCATCCTGTTCTATACGCTCATTGTGCAACTGGTCTCTGTAGGCCCGGTAGTCCACGAACTTCAACAGACGGTCCACGTCTTCCCAGGCCACTTTCTGCACATATCCTTGTTCCAATACACCTTCACTACCGCTTTCTTGCGCGTCTCACCTCCTCGTTTAACGGCCGGAACCTGTTCACCTTCCCGAGCCGGCTGCATATAGTAAGTCTGCGGATTCCACTTCATCAAATCCGGCGAAGTGGCATGCCCCCATTCTTTTCCGCTCTCGTTCAGCTGCCAGAAGCAGTGCCATACTCCTTTTTCATCCCGCACCAGATGAGGATTAAACATGCGTTTCTCTGCTCCCCAGGCGCCGTAATCACATTTCACATATCCATATCCGTTACCAATGCTAAACCAGCGTGCCTCATTTGTACTCCAAGCCAGCTTCAGCCCACTACGGCCCGCATCGTTCACAGTAGCATACGAAAACAGATATACCGAATCCGGTTCATTCATCACTTCCTGTACGTGAGCCGATACAGGGAAACTAGTAAGGCAAGCACATAAGGCAGCCAAATGTGTCAGGTGTTTCATAGGTAAGAAGGTGGTGTTTAAGATTATTATTTGGAAACTTTTACACGCTGAATCGTACCGTCCGCATTGAATTCCATCCGGTCGATACAAACTTCGCGGTGTACGCCAGGACCTTTATCTTTATCCAGGTAATTTTTATTGATACGATGGTACACGATATACCATTCATCAGTGCCCGGTTTACGGAGTACAGAATTATGTGCCGTACCGTAAATTTCTTTCGACGGGTCTTGTATCATTACAACCGGGTCCTTAGCTACCTTAATCGGGCCTAATGGAGAATCCGATGTACCGTATGCCACATGATAGTTCGCTGAACCCGTATCATCTACCGACCACAAGAAATAGTACAATCCCTGACGATAGAACACGTATGGCGCTTCACGATACGCATAATCTTTCAACGTACCCCCTTTCGGAGTCATCACCTTCAATGTTTCCTTTTTGATAGACACCATGTCATCGTTCAGTTCAGCGCCGGCCATATAGCCATTACCCCAGTACAAGTAAGATTTACCGGAAACCGGATCGGTAAACACATCCACATCAATCTGCTGTCCGTGTCCGACCGGAGAATCTGTAATAATCGGTTTGCCCATATCCTTGAAAGGTCCTACAGGTGAATCTGCCACAGCGACTCCAATCTTCTTGCCTGAATCATCGTTCGGGTTACCGCTATAATAGAAGAAATATTTATATTTTCCATCAATCAGTTTCTCTTCAATAGCCGGTGCCCAGGCATTTCCATTCGCCCATGGGACCTGCGGAGAACGTAAATCCAGCATCACTCCTTCGTAAGTCCAGTCTTTCAAGTCAGCCGAAGAGAATACGGTAAAATACCATCCTCCCCATCCCGGTTGTCCGTCTGTAGTAGAATAAATGTAATAACGTTGAGTTTTCTGTGAATACAGCACTTCAGGGTCTGCATGGAATCCCGGCAATACCGGATTTACCGGCAGTTCACCCAGTTCAGCCGGTTTTCCCCATTTGTCTGTAATGCGTTTCAATTCTGCACGGGTAATAGGAATGATGGTACCATGACGAGGATGGAAATTCATCTTCACCGCATGATCTATCACTTTGAAGTTTTTCAAGTCGGTTGTTTCCGTGAACTGATAAGCTCCCTTCATGTATACATCGTACATCAGAATGTACTTGTCCTGTCCAATCAGTTTGAACGTACCGGCTCCTTCCACCGCTTCCTTTGTCTGCTGTTTATAGTCCGGTTGTTCTTCCCATTCTCCGGAAGTCAGCGAACGAGTGGTTGCCACTTTAATACCGTTACCGTGTCCTTCCGTTTTATAGAAAAGATGGTATACCCCGTCTTTATACACGATATCACCGTCTATACAAGACTTTTTGTCCTTCGGGATAAAAAGAGGTTTCGGTTCTCCTTCCAAGTCCGTAAAATCTTCATTGGCATACGCATAATAAATTACGTCTACCCCACCAGCATACTGCATGGACCAGTATACCATGTACTTTCCAACCTCCTTATTATAAATAGTCTGAGGAGCCCATACACGTTTCAGTTTTTCCTGTCCCGGATAACGTTTCTGCATATTAATGACAGAATGCGACCAGTTTACCAAGTCCGTAGATTTCAGCAGTACCATCGCGCGGTTTGAATCCCAACCATTGTCCGATACCATATCGGTCAGTACCATATAAAAAGTCTGACCGTCTTCTCCTCTCAGGATATGAGGGTCGCGCACGCCACCGGTAGAGCTGATTACTTTTGAATCAAGCACCGGTTTGTTATTATTCAGGGCATAATAGGTATATCCATCCATACTTACCCCATAACATACGGCTTCTTCACTGATATGATTCCCCGTAAAATAAGTAAACAAATAAGCTACATAATCTTTTTCTTCCACCACGCGGCAGACACTGATTCCGAAATAAACGGAAGTAAGAATAACAAAGACAGGATTCTGTTTCTCATATACTTTATATGTTAACGTTTGATGCAAAGATAGGGAATTAGTGTATCACATACAACTATTAATCATGCAAAAAAGGAGGAGAATCGTGCATTTTTATAACCTATAAACCGTTATTACCTTAGAAACTTAAAGTAATTTGTATATTTGCACTTACTGTAACCATAAAAAGAGTTGTGATATATGCAGTATAAGCCTATACCACTGCATTATAAACAAAAACATATCACCATGAAAAACAAATGAAACAAATCGCCTTACCTCTCTTTTGGGAGGTTTGATAGCATGCAGTCCAAAAACTGCTGTAAATGAAACAGACTTGTTGGGTAACTGGACAGAAATACTTCCTCCTTCATCCAACTTCGTACAAGGAATGACACTGGCCAAGGAAGGAAAAGCCTCCTCCATCGGCATAGCCACTCTGCAATATGAAAGCTGGCAACTTCTGCCGGACGGACAGCTCATTCTGAACGGAAAAAGCATCGGAAACGGACAGACAATTTCATTCTCAGATACACTGGCCATCCTGTCTTTACAACAAGACACTCTCACCCTCCGGAAAGGGGCCGATTATCAGATAAAATATGTACGCCAGCCGGAATCAGCACCTTTAGTTGGAACAGACAAGGCTTCTACGGGATACACCTGGTCGGACGTATTACAAAAAGACATCCGGATTTTTGAGACAGGACAAAAAGTACTCTCTTCCACCGACAGCCAGGCAACCCAAGCCGGCTTCTTAGTGTTTGCAACTGATTCTTCAAAGGTAGAAGTGTTCTTACCTGATACCAAAGTCATACTCGACCGCCGTGTGCGTCCTGACGGCATTGCAGTCTGGAACGTAGAAGACGACGACACCTATCAGGTGCAAGCCTGTGCAGACTCCTGGATTGTATCCAGAAGAGGACGGCTACTTTATAACACGCACGGAACCGATAAAAAATAGAAACCTCCTTCCTCACCGAGGAAAAGACAGAAATCCCTGTGGCATTCTATCCGCATGAAGCCCTCGCTGAAGTCTGTCTGGACGGACAATACATGTTACTCTTGCAGTACCGCACAGCCTCAGGTTACGGTTACAAGAATACCATTCTCGATTTGCGTGGCAAAGGAAAAGAAGCTACACTGACACGTAGTACAGACGGAAAAACGTTCCAGCTAACAGAAAAGGACTAAAAACTGTATCGTATGTGGATGAATCTACTTTTATTAATCGGCGGATTAGCTTTGATTTTAATAGGAGCGAACGGACTGACTGACGGAGCAGCCTCTGTAGCTAAACGTTTTCGTATCTCCGACCTGGTTATCGGATTGACCATTGTAGCCTTCGGGACCTCTGCTCCAGAACTGGTTATCAGCGTACTCTCCTCACTACAAGGAAGTGCTGAAATGGCCATCGGTAACGTGGTAGGAAGTAATATCTTCAATGTGTTGATGATTATCGGATGCACCGCTCTGGTTCTCCCCATACAAGTGGGGCAGGGCACTATGAGTAAGGAAATCCCGCTGGTCATTCTTTCTGCACTGGTACTCACCTGCTTTGCCAACGACTGCATACTCGACGGAGGAAGCCGGGACATCATCAGCCGGATAGACGGACTGGTACTATTAGGTTTCTTCCTTATTTTTTATGCGTTATACGTTTGCCATCGCCCGCAACGGAAACGAAGATGGTGGCGAAGAACAGAAGGTGAAGGAACTGCCGGCATGGAAATCAGCCCTATATATTATAGGAGGACTGGCCGGATTGATCTTTGGCGGACAATTTTTTGTAGACGGTGCCAGCGGTATTGCCCGTTCATTAGGTGTCAGCGATTCTATCATCGGACTTACACTGGTGGCCGGAGGTACCTCTTTGCCGGAACTGGCAACTTCCGTCACGGCAGCCTTGAAAAAGAATCCGGGTATTGCCATTGGTAACGTCATCGGTAGCAACCTGTTCAATGTATTCTTTGTATTGGGATGTAGTGCAAGCCTGTCCCCTCTCCCTATGGGAAACATCAACAACATCGACATGGCTGTACTGGTAGGCTCTTCCATCCTGTTCTGGCTGGTGGGCTGGTTCTTCAAGAAACGGACCATCACCCGCATAGAAGGAGGACTGTTAGTAGCATGCTACATTGCTTACACGGCCTTCCTGATTTCACAACAATAAAGAACCTTGTTATAAATATTAATCATGAAAAGAATTCTTATCCCTTTGGCAGGTCTTTGCCTATTGACAGCCTGCAATCCGTCTTCTAAAAAACAAGCCGGAGATTCCGACATTCAAACGGAACAAAGTGAAGTGTTCCCCGAAAGCCCCTCCAGAGAAGCATACGAAGGCTTCCAGTGGCAGACTGTCACGGGAGCTGGTTTACGGCTGTGGGCACAATGCAACGAAAACCTACGTATCGTCACCGACGCTTCTATTCCGGGTGCACGCATAGAACGTATGGAAAATGGCCACAAACAAACTTCGGACCCGGTTATTCAGATATTGGATATACCGGGCAAGGACATCCATTCACTTATCCCGTTCCTGCAGTCTCACCCACGTGTTTTCATGGATAAGAATTGGGCGGACAGCCTGACCTGCGATTTCCGTGAAGTAAAATCCAACCGCGCCGGAGTAACCCGCTACATCCTGGAGCCCACCGGGAAGTCAGCGAAAGAACTGGCAGACCGCGGTCAGCACGAACCCGTGCCCTTTACTTGCCATGGCTGGGGAGTAGGCAACAGCGGAGCACGTTATTTCGAGGTATTCCACACCCATCCCCAGAAAGCAGTCTTCGTTGAGGTGGGACAAGATATGCCTTTGTTTGATGAGCAGAGCATCCAGCTATTCGACTCCATTCAGGTACTCCACGGACAACTTATCATGGGACACGAAGCCTACAGCTTCACTCCCGATGCAGACACTACGGCCTATTGGATTGTTGACAAGTCGGGTGAACTGAAGAAACGCTATGAAGCAGCTCTTCCTTCCGATGCAAACCCTATACAGCCATACCAGCAAAACTGAAAGTCCGCATCCAGGGCCCTTCTTCCGAGGGTTTTGCAGCTGAGTATGCAGGCGTAATGGAAATAATGGAAATTGAGGAAGTGAGAGAATAATACTTCTCTTGACAAGAAACAGTCTTTTACACAAAAAGGGTGAAAAGACTTCACAGCCTTTTCACCCTGCCTATTAAAAAGAGAGATTTTTATTTTTTATAGATGTGTTTTCCTTCGGTTACTACCTGAGAGGGGTTACCGGTATAGCTAATACTTCCGCTACCATACGTTTTCGCCGTAATGGAACGAGAGGCACGGCAAGACAAATCACCCGAACCATATACAGCCGCATCGACTTTAACGGCTTTCAGGTTATCTGCCGACAAATCACCGGACGCATTGTCACGAAGTACGGCTTCCTGGCAGCTGCCTTTTATGACCATATCGCCACTGGCATTGACCGTAGCCGTCACCACTTCCTGACATTGCAAATTAGGCACCATCAAATCGCCGGATGCATTGATGGTCAAAGACGCATGCTGACATACGGCTTTGTGAACCGTCATATCTCCGCTGGCATTGATACTGGCCTGTAACTTCTGGCAGTTGACTTGCTGTACATCAATGTCACCACTGGCATTGATTTCAGACTGAAAACTACTGCACTGCACCGTAGGGCATTCAATATCACCGCTGGCATTCGTCTGAAAACGTATGTCTCCCTGTGTTTTCAATCCTTTGGGAATAGATATATCACCGGAAGCCATCGTGGTAAAACGACTGACAGAGGGTGCATATACATCTACCCGGCAACGGTTCTCACCCTGGATGCTGGTACCGTCCTGATAATAAACCCTCAGTTCACCTTTTGACTCCTTCAGTACCACATAGGGCATGACATTGTCTGAAGCATAGATTTCTGCATACGGACTGCCGGAAGTCTGATGATACACCACATCGATGGAAGAAAGTGTAGACACTTCCCGTATATCACCCAAAGAACGTTTTTCCGTCTGGTAGTTTTTACTCGGCTGAATAGTATGAGCAGTTCCTATACAGCTGAAACAGGTCAAGGCACAAGCCAATGTGAGTATGTTCATTCTGGTTTTCATTATTCTATCTCCTTTATTTTTATAGTTATACATTCTATTTATTCTGTTTTCAGATTTTCAGTTGGATTGGCCCGTGCCGCTTTCCATACCATCCCGAAAGCTACCAGCCACACTACCAGACATACGATAAGGATACATCCGGCAAACAGGTACCACGTGAGGTTTATCTTGACAGCAAACAATTGCAAAAGCTGTTCACCTACCTTCCAGGCGCACAAAGCACCTATCACTACAGCCGGAAGAGCTATCTTCAATAAATCGAGCAGGAAGATTTTCTGCACGTCGGCCATGGAAGCTCCGTGAATAAGGCGGATGGCAATCTCCGAACGGCGGCGTGACACTTCATCGCGCACATACGCCACCAGTCCCGTCAGGGCTATAATCAGGATACACAAGCCGGCAAAGAGCACACTGTTGCGTACATGCAACCACGGCATTATAAAGATTTCCCATCTCGAGCGACAAGCTGTACACCTTCAACTGTTGGGAGGAAATGGTACGGTCGATTACTTGCTGTACTTCTTTCATCGCTTCAGGTGACATCCGATTCAAGGCTACGTATAAATTGCTCGAAGGTTTATTTCGATAGAACATCACCGTAGGACGCTCGTCATACTCTTCCATCACTTGAGAGCCTAAGTGAATATCTTCGTACACCCCACAGATAGTAGCCATTGTCCGATGTTCGGTGATATACACTGGCTTCCCGATGGGAGAACCTGTCCATCCGGCCAGCATTTTCATGCGTTCCACAAACTGACGGCTGACCATTACTTGTTGTGACAAGGTATCCGTCAGCGTAGGCGTGAATACGTTTCCTTCGATAACCGGAATCTGGAAAGCCTTGTGATAATCGGGACCTACATAATACATGTCGGCAATATTCATGTATTCTTCTCCTGTTTCGGGATTATATACATTATTCCCACTGCAATGATCCGACAGGAGCTGGTAGCCCCAGGTCACAGCCTTTACCTCCGGCAGTTTTCTTCAATTCCTGCACACAACGTTCCCGTTCCACCATCTCGGTGCCCGACAAGTTGGTATACAACGTATTCCGGTATTCAAATCCCGGATTGAAGTTCATCAGCGTGTGATACTCCAGACCGATGACTGCCAGCAGACAAACGAAGAAAGCTGTCAAGGCAAACTGCAAGCACAGCAAACCTAATTTCCACCTCCGTTTGTTTTCTGTGTAACGGCGATAAGCGTAAGTCACCGGAATACGAGTATAAAGATAACCCGGCATCACTCCGCAAAGCAAAATCACTCCTAAAGTCACGGCCAAACAGACCCACACGGTAGACAAAGGGAAAAGCGACTCCAGACTGTGTCCTATCTGTTCTTGCAAGAAATCCTGCAAGCCGAAAATAATCAATACAGCCAAAGCCAGACTGATCAATCCGTGCAACAAAGATTCCGAAAGAATCATCCGGTAAATGTCACCACTTCCGGCCCCGTAGCAACGGTAAGTGGCAATTCCCTTGGCACGGCTCACCATGGACGAAACCACCAGCAGAATGTAGTTCAGCACAGCCACCAGCAACATGATAATCGCAAAACTCAGAAACACGATATTCATGATGCGGTTGTAATCGGACGAAGTGAATATTTCGGCTACGGGACGGAGAGAAAATTCAAGATTCGTCCCCGACTGAGACAGTTCTTCCGTCACATGATTCGCTTCCAGCATGCGGTCCATGCCTTCCTTTAAGTCATCCGGAGTAGTTCCTTCGCGCAGGCGGACATAGGTCTTGTAGCGGTCATTTCCTAACCAGTTGTTCGTTCCATCATAAGCCACCTGCCCGATGGTCGGCAGGGCAATGAGTACATCCATCTGCGGAAGGTGGGTATTCTCAGGAAAAGCCTCGAACACCCCGACTACGGTCACATGAAATTCGGGATATTGTTTCCACGACAATGTTTTCCCGATAATCTGTTCGCCTGCCACCTCCAGCAGTTTGGAAGAGATATAGGCATTGTTGGCCTTTTCCAACCCCGTATAAGGCTCCTCGCCCATCAGCAATTTCCGCGGAAAGACCCGAAAGAAAGTACTGTCGCAAAACCAAGCCTGCCCCTCCAGTTCTTTATGGTCTTCCGTCGTCAGCGTCATCGACCCAATTCCCGTAAAACGGGTGGCCACTTCCACCGCCGGACAATAGCGCTGCAACCCCGGTCCGATGGCACCAGGAGTCTGCGCGTGCTCTCTCCAGTCGGTGTCTTTCTGTTTGTAGCGTTCTTCCACCCGGTAGGTTTCTTTCAACCCCGGCAGAAAGTTATCGTACGACCGTTCGAAAATGACCTCCGCCAGCATGACCAGGCCGATGGCCAGTCCCACGCTCAGGCAGACAATCTTGACCACATTGGCCTCTCCTTTTCGAAACAGTCCTTTCCATGCACGTTTCATAAGGTACTATTTTTACATTTCTGCAATAGAAGCTACAATCTGTCCGTCGAACAAATTAATTACACGACTGGCAAAACCGGCATCGCGCTGGCTGTGTGTCACCATCACAATAGTTGTCCCTTCCTTATTGAGTTCGGTCAACAGTTCCATCACTTCCTGTCCGTTCTTGGAATCCAGGTTACCGGTCGGCTCGTCGGCCAGAATAATCTTCGGTCCGGAAACCACAGCACGGGCAATGGCCACACGTTGCTGCTGACCACCGGACAGCTGCTGCGGATAATGCTTTGCACGATGGCTGATGTTCATCGTTGCATGATTTCATTCACCCGACGCTTCCGTTCGTCAGCCGGAATCTTCAAATAAGTCAACGGGAGTTCAATGTTCTCAAACACGTTCAGTTCGTCAATCAGGTTAAAGCTTTGGAACACGAAACCGATGTTTCCCTTGCGCACATTCGTACGGTCTTTTTCTTTCAGACTGCCTACTTCCTTTCCATCCAGAAAATAACTTCCGGAAGTCGGATTATCCAACAGCCCCATAATATTTAATAAGGTAGACTTTCCACAACCGGAAGGTCCCATAATTGCTACAAATTCTTTGTCTCTTACCTCCAAGCTTACTTTATTCAGTGCCAGTGTCTCTACTTCCGTGGTGCGAAAAGTTTTTGTCAGGTTTTCAATCTTAATCATAATCGTATTGTTTATAGTAGTTTGTATTTTACATTTCGGACTTTCATTTCCATCAATTTCTATACAAAGTCCATGCCAACACTTTAAATAGTTGATTATCAATACGAATCAGATTTCTATAAAAACAAACAGGTGTCTAAAAATTAGACACCTGCTGTATGATTTTTTGACAATTAGTCAAACATGTATACACGAAAACGAGAAATAATAATCATGATTAAGCAGTAAGAATTCTTCTGTACGCTCTTGCATAAAAAAGAAAAAACTTCAAGGCAAATTCTCTGTTTCACACTGTGAAATACAAAAAACCACAGTGTGGGATACATATTTCACACTGTGGGATACAAATCCTGCACTGTGAAACAGAGAATTCTTTGAAGCGTTTCAGGAAATATTTTAAAAGGATATTGAAAAATATCATACCTTGACACACTTTATCACCACATGCCGGTCACCATCCAGTGTCGTGGCAAACAAATACACATCTCCTCCTTCTTTCAGTTTCCACTTTTTTCGGAGTTCTGCCACCGAAGCCGGGAAGTTACGTACCGTGAGATTGGCCTTATCCACCCCCTGCAACAACTGTTTCAGTTCTTTCTTCCCGAAACCTGACACCTCCAGCACCCGGAAACGACGCCCCGGAAATCAACTAATGTATCGGAAGTATAAAGATGACTGTTTGCATGTAATTTCTTGACACCGAATCGTGCGCCCAACAACCGGTAAGGCCCCGCCTTCAGCAAGGAAGCACCCGGTTCATAAAGATAATTTTCTACCTCGTCAGCCAACGGACATTGTGCTTCTTTCTCTTGTGAATAAGTGAAAACAAACGGTTCCGCTAAAAAGTTATTAACAGCTTGTTCACAACTTATCCACACCTCTTCTAAGGCTTCTGAAGCCGATTTTTCCGTTTTTTTTGAGTACTACGAGCAACTCTTTGCACTCGTTATTCACAGCTACTACATGAATCTGACGGATGTATTTCAACTCCCGCAGGGAAGAAAAGATGTCGAGCATGGGCGAAAGTTTCACCACCACCGTGCGTCCTTTCTCTACCAGCAACGGTTCCAGTTTCTGCACATCGGGGTCGCAGTCGGCAATAGCCACTGTTTTTCCTCCCTGACTGTCGCGACGGGCAGGGTCCAAAAACAGGCAATCCACTGGTTCCATCTTTTGCAGGTATTCCACTCCGTCGGCACAATGCACTGTTACCTGTGGCAAACCAAGCAACGGGAAATTATGGCGGGCCAGTTCACACAGCACTTCCTGCCGCTCCACATAATCCACCTTCCGGAAGTTCCGTGCCAGAAAAGAACAGTCCACTCCCAATCCTCCCGTCAAATCGGTCATCGTATCACCTTGCAGCCACGAGGCCTTGTAGCGAGCTGTGATTTCCGAAGAACACTGTTCCATGGACAAGTGAGCCGGATATTGCACTCCTTCAGTCTGTGCCCAAAGGGGAACCTTTTTCTCGGCAATCTGCCAGCCGGCAATCTGTACCACTGCCGCCGCCATATCTACCTGCGGATACTTACGGGCCTGCAAAGCTAATGCACGTACATCTTCCGTACGATGTGCACAGATAAACTGCCATGTGTCAGGTGAAAGTATTGCCATTTCTCTATTCTTTATTATCTGTAAACAAGGGGTTGTTTTTCTTTTGCTCAGATAAAGGCATAAAAAAAGGAGTTCCGCTGAACTCCAACCTTTGTTAACCTTAAATCTAATACTATGAAAAACACGTTGCAAAGGTACAGACTTTCTGGAATTATGCAAGTTTTGTGTACGTTTACATGTGTTTTATAACATAGATTAAGAAGTACATATCTGGTTTTAAGGGCATTAAAGAAATACGATTAATATACCCGCATTCCGAAAAAAAAAGGAATGTGGGCTTTTTCGCATGACAAAG
>ENA-OPYV01000133-OPYV01000133.1-human-gut-metagenome-genome-assembly--contig:-NODE-133-length-22779-cov-3.192477_pt1 | contig 22779 bp, 30 predicted proteins | sample MGYA00242474_ERZ504485 | MGnify/ENA primary metagenome ERZ504485 (study PRJEB26092, sample SAMD00036263) | human gut metagenome | host: Homo sapiens | study: EMG produced TPA metagenomics assembly of...
ATGAAGGCCGACAACCACAACGAAGGCGGCATCTTCGCCCTGTTCAGCCTCGTACGCAAGGTGGCACCATGCTGATTCTGCCCGCCATGATCGGCGCGCGGCGCTGCTCGCCGACGGCATCCTCACCCCCCGCCGTCACGGTCACCACAGCCATCGAGGGTCTACGCACCATCGATGGGGCCATGCGCTGCTGGGCGACGGCCAGACCAACGTCATCATCATCACCATCATCATTATCTGCGGCCTATTTGCCATGCAGCGCGCCGGCACCTCGTCAATCGGCAAGCTCTTCGGCCCGCTCATGACGCTGTGGTTCCTGTTCCTGGCAGGCGCCGGTCTGTTCAACATGCTCGGCAACCTGTCCATCTTGCGCGCGCTCAACCCCATCCGCGGCATTATGTTCCTGTTCTCGCCCATCAACCATTCGGGCATTATGGTGCTCGGCTTTGTCTTCCTGTCGACAACCGGTGCCGAGGCACTCTACTCGGACATGGGCCACGTGGGCAAGGCAAACATCTATGCATCCTGGCCGTTTGTTAAGGCGGCCCTTATCCTCAACTATCTGGGTCAGGGAGCTTGGCTGCTCGCCAATAACTCCAACCCCCAGATGCTTGCGATGGATATCGCCAACCCGTTCTATATGATGCTCCCCGAGCCCCTGCGCCCTTTGCCATCGTGCTTTCGGCCGTAGCGGCCATCATCGCCTCGCAGGCGCTCATCACCGGCTCGGTTCTCGCTGGTATCCGAGGCAACCCGTCTCAATCTCATGCCGCACCTGCGCATCCACTACCCCAGCGACACCAAGGGCCAGCTCTATATTCCGCTCGTCAACAACATCATGTGGATCGGCTGCATCTTCATCGTGCTGCTGTTCCAGAACTCCGAGCGCATGGAGAGCGCCTACGGACTCGCCATTACCGTGACCATGCTCATGACCACAACGCTTTTGACGAGCTACATCGCCGGCATCCTCAAGCACAAGCTGGGTGCCTGCGTCTTCGCCCTGCTTTTTGGTGCCATTGAGCTGTGCTTCTTCGCCTCGTGCCTCACCATGTTCTTTGACGGCGGCTATGTGATGATCTTCTTGGCCTCGCTGCTGTTTGGCCTTATGTACGTGTGGCGCCGCGGCACCGCCATCGAGCGCACGCAGACGATCCTGCTGCCCGTCTCCAAGTACATCGATCAGCTCAACCGCCTGCGCAACGACGAGACTACCCCGTGCTCGCCGACAATCTGGTGTTCCTTACCAACAGCCCCGACCCGCTCACGCTCGACCGAGACGTGCTCTATTCCATCCTGGACAAGCATCCCAAGCGCGCCAAGGCATACTGGTTCATCAACGTGCACGTTACCGACGAGCCCTATACGCACGAGTATTCCGTCGAGACCTTTGGCACAGACTTCCTATTCCGCGTGCGCTTGGACCTGGGCTTTAAGGTCAACCAGCGCGTTAATGCCTACCTGCGCCAAATCGTTGGCGACTTGATGGCATCGGGTGAGCTGCCGCCGCAGCATCACACCTACTCCATCTACGAGGCGCGCGGCAACGTGGGCGACTTCCGTTTTTGTATGCTGCGCAAGATGCTCGCCCCCGAAACGGACATCAACCGCAATGACCACCGCGTGATGGCCATCAAGTACGCCGTCCGCCGCGCTGCGGAAGCCCGGCACGCTGGTACGGTCTCGAGAACTCGGCCATCATCATCGAGTACGTGCCGCTGTTTGCCCGCATGCGCCCGGCCGTTAAGCTCGTGCGCACCCAAGTGCCGCTCGAGGTTCAGATCGAAGAGGCCGAAGAAATGGAAGTCGACATCTTCTCGGACGACCTGGTCAACGGCAACGAAGCCGGTAAGAATATGAACGTCGATCCCACTGAGCTGCTCGAGAGCGTCGCAGATACGCCCGAACAGCAACTCGACGGACTCGAGAGCACCCAGTTCAACGACGCCAACTTCTAACACGCCACCAGCCATTGACGACAACGGCCTCGCATTTCATAAGAGGTGCGAGGCGTTTTATGTCGCAACGGACCAGTGAGCTACGAACGGCGCGGCTCGGGAACCACGAGCCTATCGGGGCTCGCGCCCTCGGCATCCATCAGGCTCACGTAGCGAATCGACGGATCCCCATACATCGCGTAGTAATAATTGCCCGTGCGCGCGCTAAAGCATCCGGTATAGATAGTCTTCTCGAACTTGCCATCGCCCATCCTGGACGCTCCCTCGATCATCACCACGCCCTCGAGCGAGCGGAACATGCGAACGACGTTTTCGGTCTCGCTCTCTTTGCGGGTAATTGGCATTGAGGTACGCCGCCTTTACAAAACGGCTCGGCGAATAGCAATCGCCCGGAATGCCGCGCATGCCGGCACCGGCTCCATAGGGCTTAAGCTCGGCGCCACGCCATGTCGCCGTCTGCGGAAAATCGCTTGTGGCGGTGATATAGGTGCGCAGGTTTTCCATGTGCCACGGGAAGGTCGGCTGGTTGGCAAGGGTGTCGACCGGATCGTCGTATACATGCAGGCCGTCAGCCATCATCTCGACCACGATGCTGCGCTGGCTGTCGCCGATAATCCAATGGAGCAGCGACACGCCCAGCCCCTCTCCGGCAGATTTGGCGACAATCACCGTGTCGCGCAGCGCGGCCTCGACCTCATCGACCGTCGAGAACGTCGCTGCCACCCACAGGGGAAACTCATAGGCCGCGATATTGTTCTTGCCGTCGACAGGGCCCTCGGCATACTCGGCATAGCCGGGAAAGTTGAGCCCCGCCACAGCCAGACCCGCATCGTTACCACAGTCGAAAAACATGGGATAGTTCTTGTAATCGATGCACATGCCGATTACCGCGTGTGCCGCCGACGCATCGTCGATAAACGAATACGGAATGTCGGAACCCGCGCGGCATCACGCGAACCTGTTGGCCGTAGTCAAAGCTCCAGTCGAGGTTGCGGCCCAGATACATGTGGCCAGAATTATCGGTAAATCGAATGCTCGTGCACATAGCGCCTCCTAGCTTTACGGTCCTGCTAAGGTTATTGTCACCAAACAAAAAAGGCGCTAAACACAAAAGCCCGGACATGACAACAATGTCACGCCCGGACCAAAAGAGACGAAGTGCGGTGCTTTGGTCCCCTTAGACCAACTTTCCAAGACAGTGGTCGATCATATGCTGGACCATCTGCGCCTCGAAGCCCACAAAGTCCTGCTTGCGCTCGCGCATCTTGCCATCGACGATCTGGTCAAAGGCAACCTTGCACTTGATATAGCGCGTGGACTTGGTGACTTCCTCGTGCGTCAGGCAGCTCTCCTCCATCTTGCTGGCGCCCAGGCCAAACACCAGACGGGGGTTGTAGAGCACGTGGGGCTCGCCGGCGTCGTCCAGGTAGACGCAGACCTTCTTGGTAACGCCGATCTGGTTGGCGGCCAAGCAGCCGGCATCATCGAGCGACTTGATGGTATCGATCAGGTCCTGAGCAACCGACTCGTCCTCGACGGTCGCAACCTCGCAACGCTGGGACAGGATAGCCTCGTCGTGGCAAAGCTCTTTAATCATACGTTCCTCCATAGGGGTCGTTGTAACCGCTTAAGTATACGGTACCCACACATTTTCATGCGATAAATACCGTCCGTCTGTTACAAAGCGCCGAACATCAACATGCGAGGAACAGCAAGGTTGTAAAGGCGATATAGTAAATGAGTTCGTGTCAATCGGCCTAAACTCGGGGCCGAACAAGGAAAGGGTATGCATGGACGAACTTTTTCACGTCAGTGAGCGCAAGTCCACAATCGGGACCGAACTTCGCGCTGGACTGACAACATTCCTGGCGATGGCCTACATCATCGCCGTCAACCCCGCAGTGCTCTCGGGCGCTGGCATTGATGCGGGAGCGCTCGCCTGCGCCACCTGCCTGGGCGCCGGCATCATGACCATCTGCATGGGCATCTTCGCAAACCGCCCGCTCGCCTGCGCTTCAGGCCTGGGCATCAACGCCATGATCGCGGGCATCACCACCACCATGTGCGGCGGTGACTGGCACGTCGCCATGAGCGTTATCTTCCTCGAGGGTATCGTCATCTTGCTGCTCGTCCTTTGCGGCCTGCGCGAGGCCATCATGGACGCCATCCCCGTGGTCCTGCGCCACGCCATCTCGGTGGGTCTGGGCCTGTTTATCGCCATGATCGGCCTGTGCGACGCCGGCATCATCACCGCTGGCGCCGGTACGCTCGTCGGCCTGGGCGACATCGCCTCCCCCACCTTTATCGTCGGCATCATCTCCATCGTCGTGACGGTTGCCCTGGCTTCCCGCAACGTGCCGGGCTCGCTGCTCATCGGCATCATCGTCGCCGTTATCGCCGGAATCCCGCTGGGCGTCACCCATGCGCCCGAGGGCCTCATCGCACCGCTCGACTTCTCGACCTTCGGCGCCCCGTTTGCCAGCACTGCCGACGGCAACCTTGCCATCGTGAAGGTCCTGACCGACCCGATGCTGCTCGTCGTTGCCTTCTCGCTGCTCATGAGCGACTTCTTCGACACCATGGGCACCGCGATGGCCGTCGCCAAGCAGGGCGAGTTCTTGACCGAGGACGGCAATGTCGAGGACATCCGTCCCATCCTGGTCGTCGACTCCGTGGCCGCTGCTGCCGGTGGCTTTATGGGCGTCTCCTCCATCACCACCTTCGTCGAGTCCACCTCTGGCGCTGCCGACGGTGGCCGCACGGGCCTCACCTCCGTCACCACCGGCGTGCTGTTCATTCTCGCCGCGTTCTTCTCCCCCATCGTCACCATCGTTTCCAGCGCCGCCACCTGCGGTGCTCTGGTCTACGTCGGTTACCTCATGATGAGCGAGGCCTCCGAGATCGACTGGTCCGACGTGTCGCAGGGTTTCCCGGCGTCATGATTGTCGCCGGCGTGCCCTTCACTTACTCCATCTCTGCCGGCATTGGCCTGGGCTTTATCGCCTACGTGATCGTCGCGCTCTTTAAGGGCGAGGCCTCCAAGATCAAGCCGCTCATGTGGATCGCAGCCCTTGCCTTCCTCGTCTACTTCTTCGTGGCGTAACGGCACAGCCTGCCAAAGCAAAACCATAAGGCGCAGAGTCGCACCAAGCGGCTCCGCGCCTTTCTTTTAGCGTCTGCCCCCGTGCCAGCGTGCGACAATTGAGGCTGTCAATATCACAACACCGAGAGAAGCCTGCCTTGGAAGCGCATCATAAGCAGATAACCGTTTATCCAGAGTGCACAGAAGGAGCGCCCGTCATTTACCTCCCCCGTGGTTATGGGCGACGGTAATGAAGTCTACGAGCGCTGCCGAGAGCTCGACTGCCCGCCGTTCACCCTTGTCGCCATTGGAGGGCTCGATTGGAATCACGAGCTGAGCCCCTGGGAATGCGACGGAACTATACGAGATGCCGAGCCCTTTGGCGGACAGGCTGCTGGTTTTCTTGACGAGTTGTTGAAGCAGATAATCCCAGAGGCCGAATCATCGCTCCCGCAACCGCCCGCCTGGCGCGGCGTTGCCGGCTACTCCTTGGCGGGTCTTTTTGCACTGTGGGCACTTTGGCAAACAGATGTCTTTGAGCGCGCGGCAAGTGCATCGGGGTCGCTGTGGTTCCCCGGCTTTATCGACTACGCGCGCGAGCGCACGATGACAGCTACGCCCGACGCCGTCTATCTGTCACTCGGTAAAAAGGAAACCAAGACGCCCAACCGCATGATGCGGCACGTACTCGACGATACGCGCGCGATGGAAGAGCTGTTTATCGAGCGTGACATTCCAACAATGCTGGAGCTCAACCCCGGCAATCACTTTGCCCAAACTGACCTGCGCATGGCGCGCGGCATCCACTGGATACTGACGCATTAAAAATGGCGCCCACGCGTACATACGCATGGACGCCATTTTTAATTTGGCTGAACGCAGCTACTATTCAGCAGTCTCCTCAAGCTCGGAAGTATCGAACTCAAAGTCATTACCTGGCAGGATGGCGTTGAGCACAATGCCCACCAGCGAGCCCACGGCAAGGCCCGAAAGCGAAATCGTCACGCCGCCCAGCTCCAGCACAATGCGCCGGTGGTACTGTAGGCAATGCCGAGCGAAAGCACGAGCACCAGAGCCGCCACCAGCACGTTGCGGTTGTTCTGGAAATCAACCTGGTTCTCGATGAGGTTACGTACACCAACGGCGCTGATCATGCCGTAGAGCACAAGCGACACGCCACCGATAACGCATGCCGGCATAGCAGCGATCACAGCAGCGAACTTGGGGCAGAACGAAAGCACAATGGCACAGCAGGCGGCAATGCGAATCACGCGCGGGTCGAACACGCGCGTCAGGGCAAGCACACCGGTGTTCTCACCATACGTCGTATTGGCAGGGGCGCCAAAGAGCGATGCCAAGATAGTCGCCAGGCCATCGCCGAGCAGGGTACGGTGCAGACCGGGATCGGCAATGTAATTGCGTTCGCAGGTAGAGCCAATGGCGGAAATATCTCCAATGTGCTCAATCATGGTCGCAAAGGCCAGTGGCATGATGGTGATAATGGCCGTCGTGGCAAGACTGCTATCGAACTGCGGTCCAAAGAGCGCGAACACGGTGTTGTCCCACACGACGGGCAAGCCAACCCAGGGGGCGGCTGCGACGCCAGAGAAGTCGACCTCGCCCAGCGCGGCCGCAACGGCATAGCTCACCACAACGCCCAGCAGAATCGGCACGATCTTGACCATGCCGCGGCCCCAAATGTTGCAGATGATGATCACGGCAACGGCAATAGCAGCAACAAACCAGTTGGTCTGGCAGTTAGCAATGGCAGAGCTTGCCAGGATCAAGCCGATGGAAATGACGATGGGGCCAGTCACCACCGGCGGGAAGAAACGCATGACACGCTTGGCGCCAAAGGCGCGGAACAGGGCCGCAAGCACCGGATAGAGCAGGCCGGCACAAGCTACGCCCAGGCAAGCGTAGGGCAAAAGCTCAGCCTCGCCGTTGGGCGCAATGGCGGCATAACCCGCGATAAAGGCAAACGAGGAGCCCAGGAACGCGGGCACCTTACCGCGCGATAGAAAATGAAACAGCAGCGTGCCGATGCCGGCGAACAGAAGCGTCGCCGAAACGGAAAGGCCGGTGAGCACGGGCACGAGCACCGTGGCTCCGAACATCGCAAACATGTGTTGCAAACCCAACACAAACATGCGCGGGCGGCCGAGCGACGATGCATCGTAGATGGCATCGGTGACGGCGGGCGTCGAAGACTGGGACATGGAAGTCCTTTCGAATGGAAGGGCGATCAGGCATATCGGATAACCTGCCCGAACGATACGATCCGAACCATTGTACGCGATATGCAGTACCTCGCACGCGCCGCCACCTGCAAACGCTAGCGCTATTTCCAAAACGCGCTCGGCAATACGCCTGACCAGCGCAATCTTTGCCCACTGCTCGTCCTCGGTCAGCTTATTGCCAATCTCGCAGCTGGCAAAGCCACACTGCGGAGACAGATACAGGTTCTCGAGCGGCACGTACTTTGCCGCCTCGCGGATGCGCTCGACGATAACATCCTCGTTCTCGAGCTCTGCCGCCTTGGTGGTCACCAAGCCCAGCACGACCTTCTTGCCGGGAGCAACGTACTTGAGCGGCTCAAAACCACCGGCGCGGGGCGTGTCGAACTCCAGATAGAACGCGTCAACGTCCTCATGCGCAAACAGGTACGGCGCGATGGGGTCGTAGCCGCCCTCAAAAGCGTAGGTGGAGTGGTAGTTGCCGCGGCATACATGCGTGTTGATAACCAGTCTCGGGCGTTGCCCTCGATGGCGGCATTGTTGAGCGCCACGCCCAGCTCGCTTACCTTTTGCAGGTCGACCGGGCTCATGCCGGTTTTGGCAACAAAATCGGTATCGCAGTAGATGCCCCAGGTGCAGTCATCAAACTGGATGTTGCGGCAGCCCGCGGCATACAGGTCAGCAATCACGGTGCGGTATGCTGCGGCAATGGCATCGACGAGCTCTTCGTCGGTCTTGTAGACGGCGTGCAGACTCTCCTGCTGGCCATCGCAGCGGTCGAGTGTGACTTCGGAGAACGTCTGGATCGGCGCCGGAATGGTCTGGCGCGCGACCTGGCCCTCTCCCTCGAGCGACTTGATAAATTTGAAGTGCTCGACGAACGGATGATTCTCGCCGCTAATGGGACCGGTTACCACGGCGGTGTCGGCGGTAGTCTCCTCATCGTGGAACATGTAGCCCGTGCGCGAGGCGCGGCGCTCAATGCCGTTGAGGCCCCACATAAAATCGAGGTGCCAGTAGCTGCGGCGGAACTCGCCATCGGTAATCACCTGCAGGCCGGCAGCCTTCTGCTTGGCCACTAAGTCGCGGATGGCCTCGTCCTCGACGGCCTTAAGGCCGGAAGCGTCGAGTTTACCCGCGACATAGGCGGCACGGGCGTCCTTTACAGCCTGCGGACGAAGAAAGCTGCGACGATATCGGCACGAAACGGCGCGTTCGGTTGAATCGAAGTGCTCATAGATATCTCCCTTTGCATTGGTTGCTTTACTGGGACAGAGTATGAGCGCTCATATGGCCATCGTAAAATATGCGTTTATAACAGTTTGATATAGATGCTTCCTATATTAGTTGGGACTGCCATAAAGAGATTTGACCCGTGCAGAGCGCAGCAGTCTAGATGTGCTGACGAATCGCTTCGATATAGGCCTGCCCGTAGCGCGTAAGTGTCGTGTTCTTGCGCGTGATGATGCCGATCTCCATGTACTCGTCTACATCGAGCGGAATGGAGATAATGCCGGGGCCGTTAAGTTCATGGCTGATCACGCCCGAACAAACCGTGTAGCCGTTAAGGCCCATGGCCAGATTGAACAACGTCGCACGGTCGCGCACGCGGATATTCTTGCGACGCTCAAAGGTCGAGGTCAGTTCCTCGGAATAGTAAAACGAGTTGTAGCTGCCCTGCTCATAGGACAGGAACGGGTAGTCCTCGAGATCTTCGAGCGTCACGCTGGCGTGGTCCGCCAGTGGATGGTCGGCGCATACAAAGACATGCGGCGTGGCGCAGAAGAGCCCCTCGAATACGAGTTCGTTGGCGGCGAGCATGCGCTCGATGACCTCGCGGTTATGCTCGGATAAGTACAGGATGCCCAGTTCACTTTTCATATGCGCGACGTCCTCGATAATCTCGTGAGTCTGTTCCTCGCGCAGGGTAAAGTCGTAGCGCGCGGCATCGAACTCGCGGATCACATCGACAAACGCATTAACGGCAAAGGAATAATGCTGGCAGCTCACACTAAAGTGCGGCACCTGCTCGGACGTGCCTTTGTACTTGCCCTCGAGCAGGTCGGCCTGGTCGAGCACCTGGCGCGCGTAGCCCAAGAAGGTCTCGCCTTCCTCGGACACAATGACGCCCTTGTTGGTGCGCTCAAAGATGTGTACACCCATCTCGTTTTCGAGATCGCGAATTGACGCGGTAATCGAAGGCTGCGACACAAAGAGCCGGCGCGAGGCCTCGGTGATGCTGCCGCATTCGGCAACTTTGACGACATATCTGAGCTGCTGGAGCTTCATGGCTTTCTCCCTAGACGTTCGTGACGTCGAAACCCCGTCGCGTCCATCTGACGCATAAACGACGGCATCTCCCCCCCGTCGCGGCGCAGGCGGCAATCTGATGCAGAGCCCCGGCAACCGCATCATCTGCCGCAGCGCCGATATGCCAGCGCGCGGCAGCCGTGACGGCCTCGTTGGCATTGGCGACTGCAACGGAATTGGGAACGGCATCGATCATGGGCAAATCGTTATCGGAATCGCCGAATACGGCCACCTCGTCGGGCGCAGGCCCAAAGCGCGCGCCAGCTCCAGCGCAGCACAGCCCTTGTCCCAGCCGGTCGGAAGAACGTCGAACAGGCGCACGCGGTTGTTGGGAAACACGAGCGAGAGCTCCGGCACCTCGGCGGCAACACGCTCGCGCAGCTCGGCGAGCTCCTCGCGCGAACGGGCACTCCAGATATTCGCCTTGTATACCGGGGCATCGTCAACGAACAGGGCGACAGGGAGCCTCTTCGCCCTTGAGCCACGCGTTGCCGCCTGACTCCATGGCGCGACGCACACGCTCGGGATCGCTTGTCACGCAATAGGCGTCGTTGTCCCAAAAGTCATCACCCAGACGGTAGACCTTCAAATAGGTATCGTCGGTCTCTTGCTCCAGGTAGTCGGCCAGGCGCATAAGGGCATCGTTATCAGTTGCGCGCGAGGCAACCGCCTCGCCATCGACAAACATCACCTGGCCGTTGCAAAACGCACCGGTCGAGAAGCACTCGGAGCGATTGCGGAACATCCAGCTCATCGCGGACGGCTGGCGACCCGAAACCGGGCCAAAATGCAGGCCCGCCGCCTGCATGGCATGAATGCCCTCGATGGCGCAGTCGCTGGCGCCATCGTGTCCAGCAGGAATCAGCGTATCGTCCATATCGGTCAGCACAAGTTTAATCATAAGGTCCCCTCGGTCATTCTTAATCCCGTCTATTGTACCGATGCGCTAGTATAGGGAACAACAGATTCGATGCGGGAGTGCCGGCGGTGCATACCACAAGGCTGAGAGGGCATGGGGCCCAATCCTTTGAACCTGTCAGTTAATGCTGGCGTAGGGAGCATGCCGCCTTTACAGGGGCGCTGTCTATGCACAGCGCCCCTTTTCTATGCCAAGGAGGCATGTGCAGTGATTGATTCGGAACAGCTTAAGCAACATATGGTCAAGGCCGTGGAAGAGATTCGCGCCACCAATCCGATGGCCGGCTCCATCACCAACACGGTGACGATCGACTTTGTCGCCAACGCACAGCTCGCCGTGGGCGGATCGGCCGCCATGGTCTATCTGCCAGACGAGGGCGAGGCGCTCGTTGCCGGCGGCGGCGCCATCTATCTCAATATGGGCACGCTCTTCCCCATCTACGAGCAGACGATTCCCCGCGCGGCCAAGGCGGCACACGACGCCGGCAAGCCTGGGTGCTCGATCCGGTGGGTCTGGGCATCGGTAGCCTGCGCACCCAGCTGGTAAACGAGCTCAAGCAGTACAAGCCCGCCATCGTACGCGGCAACGCCTCCGAGATCATCGCGCTCGCCGGCCTGTGGGGTCTTGAGGGCGAGGCAGCCGATCTGAGCCGCGTGCGCGGTGTCGATACCACCGACACGGTCGACGCCGCCCGCGATGCCGCCGTGGCGCTCGCCCGCTACACCGGCGGCGCCGTAGTGGTCTCGGGCGAAGTCGACCTGATCACCGACGGCACGACCGTGGCCAAATCCCACGGCGGCAGCCGCTCATGTCCAAGATCACCGGCTGCGGCTGCTCGCAGGGCGGCGTACTGGCCGTATACGCCTGTGCCGTCGACCCGTTTACGGCAGCCATCTGCGGCACCGCCGTCTACAACGTCGCCGGCACGCGTGCCGCCGCTGTCGCCGATGCCCCGGCAAGCTTTAAGGTCGCCTTTATCGACGAGCTCTACCGCGCGACCGCCCAGGACATTGCCGATAACCGACTCGAACTCGAGGAGGCATAAGCCATGTCCGAGCCCGCAACCAATGCCGGCATGAACACACTCGTCGCCGTGGCCATCGCCCCGTGCGGCACCGGCGATGAGCTGTCCGCCGAGGTCGCCGAGGTCGTGCGCGTCATTCGCGAGAGCGGCCTCCCCAACCGCACCACCTCGATGTTCACCGAGATCGAGGGCGACTGGAACGAGGTCATGCAGGTCGTGCGCGACGCAACCTTTGTGTTGGCGAGCAAGGGCATCCGCACCGAAGTCGTGCTCAAAGCCGATATTCGGCCCGGATTTACCGACACCATGACCGGCAAGCTCGAGCGCATGGAAGCACAGATCAAGAAGCAGGAGGAAGCACGATGAGCATCCGCGACAACCTTGATATCTCGGCCTATCTGGTACTCGGCCCCGAAAACACCCTCGGGGCGCGTGGGCGATGTGGTGGCCCAGGCACTCGACGCGGGCTTTACCTGCATCCAGGTGCGCTCCAAGGTGGCAAGCGCCCGCGAGATCATTGCGCTGACCGGCGACGCCGCGCAGGCAATCGCACAGGCTGGCAAGACCGGTCAGGTCGCCCTGTTAATCGACGACCGTCTGGACTGCGTGCTTGCCGCGCGCGAGCAGGGCATTGCCGTCGACGGCGTGCACGTGGGCCAGAGCGACATTCCCGTCGAGGTCTGTCGCAAGCTGCTGGGCCCCGACGCCATCGTGGGCCTTTCGGCCCGTTGCGAGGAGATGCTCGAGTACGTCAAAACCGCCGACATGAGCCTGGTCGACTACCTGGGCATCGGCCCGCTCCACGAGACCGAGACCAAGCGCGACTGCGGACGCGCAGCCGATGGCTCCATCATCACCAAGAGCTTTGAGGACCTGGCCGCCACTCCACACCGGCAAGCCCCGTGCCCATCGTGGTGGGCGGCGGCGTCAAGACGGCCGACTTGCCGCAGCTCAAGGCCACCGGCGTCGACGGCTTCTTTGTGGTGAGCGCCGTCTGCAGCGCCGATGACCCCTACGCCGCGGCCAAGGAGCTCATCGACACCTGGCAGCAGGCATAGGCCTATGCCGAGCAGCTGCTCCGCAGCCTCATACCTTCGACAGCGGAAGCGCATCCCAGTTTGGACGTCCATTCTGGGATGCGCTTTCCATATAGAGGGCCAGCGGAAAACGCATCCCATTCCAAGCGCAAATTTTGGGATGCGGTTTCCGCGACCGCCCCTCGCGGAAACCGCATCCCAGTCTGAGCGCATATTCCGGGATGCGCTTTCCGTAGCAGCCCTTACCCCGCCAGATACGCTTCCAGCGCGGGCAGCGTCGCCTCCGCATCGCGACGGCCGATCAGATAGATGCGTTCGAGTTCCTCGGGCTCGCGGCACAGCGACGGCACCTTCACCGATTCGCTCGGCCGCACCACAAAGATCTCGCCAGCGGCCTCGCGACGCGCCAGGTCGTCGAGCGTGGCGTTATATACCTCGTGCCGGTGCTCAAGCGCCGCAACAAACTCCGGATAGTGACGATACACGCGACGCAGCATAGGCATCACGCTATTGGGCTGCTTTACAAAGCCCGCCGGCTGCGTCAGCACCACCACGTTGCGGTCATAGCCCTGCGCAAACAGCCATGCGCTGGGAATGGAATCGGCAACGCCGCCATCCAGGTACTTGTGCCCCTCAATGGCAACGGGTCGTGTTGCCACGGGAATCGCCGACGACGCCCGGATCCACTCGATATCATGCTCATCACCGTAAGGCAGGTCATGGTAGACGGCCCGCCCCGTCTTAAGATCGGTGCACACGCAGGTAAACCGCATGGGGCAGGCACGATAAGCCTCCAGGTCGATGGGATCGCGCTCGATGGGAACCTCGTGATAGGCAAACTCGGCATTGAACATGTCGCCGGTTCGCAGCCAGCTCGTCACGCTCGCATAGCGCTTGTCGGCGCAATAGGCCTTGTTGTAGCGAATGGCACGGCCGATCTGGCGCGATTTAAAGTTGTAGCCAAAACGCCGCGCCCGCCGAGACGCCCACCATATGGTCACAGGTCAGGCCGCACTCCATCCATACGTCGAGCACGCCCGCCGTATACATACCGCGGTAGCCGCCTCCCTCGAGCGCAAGCCCCACCGTGGGCGTCGTATCTGGCTGTGCCATGCGACCATCTCCGTTCCTGCGTTTTAAACGAAACAAGTATACCCGTCAACATATATCGCCTCAGTCGCATTTTCATCGAACATCGTCGCGTTACCGTTTGGCGAATAATGGCGAATAATGGCCGCCCGCAACATGGGTACCCCTACATAATTCCATACACTTGTTTATACTACTCAGTAGTTATCAGCAACGAACGTCAGCCGACAAATAAACCCAACGACGCGGCAAGGCGGGGGCTTGGAAACACGCGAGGCGTTGAGCAACAACGCGTGTGCACAACGAGCTCGCCCGACGCAATCCGCCCCGACCCCAGAAAGCCGCCTACAGCATGGATATCGCCAGCAATTACACCGAGACGCTCGAAAAGACCGTCCGCGACCTTCTCAAGCGTCAGGAGGATCTGGTCAGGACCGCCTTTACCGACCAGCTTACCGGGCTTGGCAACCGCGGCGGCTTTGCCCGTTCCCTCGAGGAGCTCTGGGAGCAGGACACCCCCGTTACCATGGCGTACATCGATATCGACAATCTCAAGCACTGCAACGACGTCTTTGGCCATGACGAGGGCAACCGCTATATTTTGCAGGTAAGCCTCTATCTCAAGCTGTATATGGAGGTGGACGAAGCGGCGTTTCGTCTGGGAGGCGACGAGTTTGCCATCCTGTCTACGATTGCAACCGAGAACGACCTCGCCGAACGTCTGGAACGCTGCCGAACGGTCCTGCTCAAAAACAACGATGCCGAGATGCCTCACTCGTTTAGCTACGGAGTGGCACACGCCGACCCCGCCCTGGGCGAAGCCCCCAATCGCTTGACGAACGATGCCGACCATCGCATGTACGACTACAAGCTACGTCATGCCGTGCACCTTGATCGACGCAATATCGCACAAGCCCACACCGACGACTTCGAAATAAGCGATCGAATTTTCGACGCCCTTTCGATGCTCAACGAAGGCCGCTATTTCTTTATCGAGAACTTGGACAAACATCGAACCCTTTGGTCACAAGGCGCCTTGCGCGATCTTGGTCTTCCTTCGGAGCATATAGACAACTGTCACGATTATTGGAAAACGCGTGTCCATCCCGATGACCTTGAGGCCTATACCAACGACATCGACCAAATCTATGACGGCTCCAAACATCGTCACGTCATGCAGTACCGCGTGCGCAATGCCGCCGGCGATTACATCCTCGGCCGTGCTCGCGGGTTTCGTATCGACGGCGACGGAAATGTCCCCTCGCTCTATGTCGGCGAGCTCGTCAACCACTCGCTTGCCGAGACCGTCGACGCCGCCACGGGTCTCGGAACGCAGCGCACGCTGATCAACGCTATCGATGCCTGCCGTCGCGACCGTTGCGAGACGGGGCTTATAGCAGTGCGCGTTCGCGGCACGGCAAAGCTCAACGAGCTCTACGGGGCCGAGGCCGTCGACAACATGCTCGCCGAATACGCAGGCCGCATGTTGTCGATTACTCGCGGCAGGAGTCGCGTCTTCCGTTCACGCAACGCCCAGTTCGTCGTGCTTAGCAACAATTTGGATCACGAAGCATTCGAGCAACTGATCCAACATCTCAAAGAGGCCGTTTTCGCTCCCGTTCGAATCGCGGGCGACACTATTACCCCCGTCTGTCTTGTCGTTCCGGCCTTTTACGAGCACCTGACCAATCAAACGGCCGCCGTTTTTAGGCGAACTCGACCGTCGCATTCGCACGGCCGGCGGGCTTGTTCCCAACGACAGCCTCCCCATACCCGAGGTGGAGCGCAAAAGCGCCATCGCCGAACGCATCGATCCGCTCACGGGTCTCTATCGACCCAGCGAGTTTATGCGCCGCGCCAACGAATTTCTCGAGACAAGGCGCAATGGCGCCTGGTGTATCGCCACCGTCGATATGGGGCACATGCGACTGTTCAACGAATGGCACGGACAGGCCGAGGGCGACCGCGTACTCGCCGATGTGGGCACGGTTCTCAAGGACATCGAGAATGCCGCCATGGGCGTCGCAGGGTACTGGGGCCAAGACGATTTTTGCGTACTCATCCCCTTTGAACACGACACCGTCCATCAGATCTATAGCCGCGTTCGCCAGGCCGTGGTCAAGCATGATGACGGCGTGGGCTTCTGGCCGTCCATGGGCGTCTACCCCATCGACTCCAACGAGGAAATCACCATCGATGCGCAGGCCAAGGCCATGTTTACCAATCGCGCGCAAAACGACTTTAAGGAGCGCATTGCCATTTTCCGCCCCGAGGAATACGAGCACGAATCGCGTTCCACCGCACGCTGACCGAATTCCAGTATGCGCTCTCAAACGGCCGCATTACCTACTACGTGCAGCCCCAGGTCGACATGAAACCGGCGAGATCGTTGGCGCCGAGGCGCTCACACGCTGGATTGACAAGGATGGCTCCCTCATTTCACCTACCACCTTTATCCCCGCTCTCGAGGAAAGCGGTTTTGTGGTGACGCTCGACAAATATGTTTGGCAGGGCGTCGCCTCGTGGCTGCGTGAGTGCATCGATCGAGGGCTGCGCGTAGTTCCGATCTCGCTCAATGTGTCGCGCGTGGATATCCTTGCCTGCGACGTCGCCGAGCATATGGGGGCGCTTGCCGCCCAATACAACCTACCGCCCGAGCTCATGCGCATTGAGATCACCGAGACGGCTTATACGGGAGAGTCCGAGGCCGTGGATAAGCTGACGGCCGACCTACACACTCGCGGTTTCTCGACCTACATGGACGATTTTGGCACCGGCCAGTCTACGCTCGCGATGCTCAAGAACGTCAACGTCGACGTCATCAAGCTTGATCGCACGTTTGTGCCCACCGACCGCGATCAAAGCCGTAGCGCGCAAATCGTTTCATCAATGCTCGAGATGGCGCAATCGCTCCATCTGCCCGTTGTAATCGAAGGCGCGAGACAAACGAGCAGGCGAACATGCTGCTCCACATGGGTGCCCACTACGCTCAGGGCTTCCTCTACTACCGCCCCATGCAGGCAAAGGATTTTGAGGCATTGCTCGATGGCGGCAACAAAAAACTGATACGCTCGCGCGCAAAACGATACCGCCGAAGGGGCGCTTGTCCCCCATTGGCTAACTTATGCCCCCAATCCAAACCGAATTGGGGATATGATGCAAACCACTGTTGTGCCCAAGGAGGTATCCATCATGAACGAGTCGTATCGCCTGGGCGAGCAATCGATCATTGCCTATCTTCAGCGACTTGCGAACGGGGTCTCGACCGCCGAGCTCGATGTTGCCGCGCTGCCCACGGAGCTGTGCGCCATCGGCGAGCAGCTACAGAAGACATTTGCCATCCTGCAGCAAGAACGCGAGCTGCTTGAGCGCGGCGCCTATATCGATTCGCTCACCAATCTTGGCAACCGTGCTGGACTCCACCGTTATGCCGAGCTGCTTTGGCACAAAGGCACCCCCTTCACCTGCGCTTATATCGATATCGATCGCCTTAAGCATTGCAACGATACGTTTGGCCACACCGAGGGCAATCGCTACATCCTGAGCATCTGCCGTGCACTCACCGAGACAATGGAACCCAATGACCTGCTGTTCCGTATCGGTGGAGACGAATTTGTACTCGTATCCCCCACGACAGATGAAGCCGAACTCGAGCAGCGCCTGGAGCGGACGCGCACCGACCTTATCGAGGCAACATCGGGCGGCAAAGCGCCCATGATCGCTAGCTTTAGCTTTGGCTGCTCGCGCGTCGACCCACTCGCTGGCGATACGCGTCGCCAGATGACCATGGACGCCGACCGCAAAATGTATCGCTACAAGCTCATGCACCGTGTGCAGCAGCCGAAGGAAAACGACGCATCCATGCGCCCGATCGCCGATCAGCCTCCCTGCAACGACCGGGTGTTCCAAGCGATCTCCATGAGCTCCGAGACGCGCTATCCGTTTATCCTTAACCTCGATACCGGCGAATCGCAATGGTCGATTAATGCCGTGCGCGATTTTGACCTGCCCTCCCAGCATCCCTATAACTCGCTCGATATGTGGCTCGCCCGCGTTCACCCCGAGGACCGCGACAACGTGCGCAGCGAGCTCGATATGGTGGTAAACGGCGCGTGGCACTTCCATTACATGCAGTATCGCGTCATGAATACCGCTGGTAAATATGCGCTGTGCGAGTGTACGGGCTACCGCTTGGATAGCACCGAAACCGAGCCCAACATGTATGTGGGCATTATCATCAACCGAAGCTTGGCGGATACGACCGATTCCGTGACCGGCCTGGGCGATATCCACGCCCTGGTCAACGCCATTGGCGAAATGCGTCGCGTGGCGCGCAAGGCAGGCCTGGTCGCCATCAAAATCGACGACATCGCCAAGGTCAATGCCCGCTTTGGCTTTGATGCGGCGACCGCGTTTTGGCAGAAAGTGCCGCCTGCCTCATGGACTGTTCGCGCGGCAAGGGCCGTCTGTTCCGCTCGACCGGACCGATGTTCGTGGCGCTTTTCGATGACCTTGATCCCGAAGAGACCGACGCGATCGCAGAAGAAAATCGAGCGGTTCTTGGGGTCGCCCGTACTCTTTGGCTCATTTGAATATCAGCCGCCCATTCGTGTGGCCACACTTCATCTAGATGCCGTCGACCGACAGCCCATTCCATTTGAACGAGCCCAAAGCGCTACTTGAAGAGGCACCACAAGTACCGGGCACCAAGCTGGACTAGCGTTATGGGGCGCGATGTGAAACACAAGCCGTTCACATCGCGCCCCACGCCATCTACCCTCTCGTGCGATAATCCTCCGCAGAAGTCACCGACAGCAGAGGGAGTTTGTGATGAAGGTTCTTTTGGTCAATGGCAGTCCCAAGGCAAACGGCAACACCGCCCGCGCACTCGCCGAGGTCGCCGAGCAGCTCACGCCGAGGGTATCGATACGAGGTGTTTCAGCTAGGCGCTAAGCCCATTCGCGATTGCATCGGTTGCGGCCAGTGCGGCAAACTCGATTGCCGCTGCACCTTTGACGACGACGTGGTCAACAAGCTGATTGCCACCGCCGAGCAGGCAGACGGCTTTGTCTTTGGCTCGCCCGTCTACTATGCGCACCCCAGCGGACGCATCCTCTCGGCACTCGACCGCGCATTCTATGCAGGCAGCAAGGCCTTTGCGTACAAGCCGGGCGCCGCTGTCGCCGTTGCCCGCCGCGGCGGCACGTCGACCACCTTCGACGTGCTCAACAAGTACTTCACCATCAACCAGATGCCCGTGGTAGCATCCACCTACTGGAACAACGTCTTTGGCGCCATGCCGGGCGAGGCCGCCCAGGACGCCGAGGGCCTTGCCACCATGCGAAACATCGGCAAAAACATGACCTGGCTCCTGCGTTGCATCGAGGCGGGAAAGGCCGCCGGCATCGAAGCGCCCCAGGCCGATCGCGCCAGGACCAACTTCATCAGGTAGAACGGCGGAACCAAACAATGAATATTCAAATCTTTGGCACCAAAAAGTCCTTCGACACCAAGAAGGCCCAGCGCTATTTTAAAGAGCGCCGCATTAAGGTGCAGTTTATCGACCTTAAGGAAAAGGAGATGAGCAAGGGCGAGCTCACGAGCGTGATGCAGGCGGTCGGCGGCATCGACAAGCTGCTCAACCCCAAAGCCAAGGACGAGGAGACGCTCGCACTCATCCAGCACCTCACCCCCAGCCAGCGCTTTGATAAGCTGCTCGAGAACCAGCAGGTTCTGGCCGAGCCCATCGTGCGCAACGGCAAAAAGGCCACCGTCGGCTATTGCCCCGATGTGTGGGGAGCCTGGGAGTAGCCTGTGTTATTTGTCGGCGCGTGGGTATAAGAGCAGGCGTTTGGCATAAGATTCAACTGTAAGCCATGTCTAACAAAGGAGGGCACATGCCCAACAAACCCGTGAAGATCATCATGCTTACCGGATACCTCGGTGCCGGCAAGACCACGCTGCTCAACCACATCCTCGCTAACGACGGCGGCATCCGCGCCGCCGTAATCGTCAACGATATCGGCGAGATCACGTCGACGCCAGCCTCATCGCCGACGGCGGCCTTTCCGAGACCGACGACCTCATCCCGCTCACCAACGGCTGCATCTGTTGCACGCTTTCGGACGACCTTGCCAACCAGCTGCAGGGCATCGCCGATTCGGACAAGTTCGACTACATCATCATCGAGGCCTCGGGCATTTGCGAGCCTATCCCCCATCGCCTACACCATCTCGAGCTTCTGCGACGAGGCCAAGGTGGGGCGGCGAGCCCCAAGCTTGCGCTCGACAACATCGTGGCCGTGGTCGACTGCGCCCGCATGTACGACGAGTTCAACGGCGGTCGCGACCTACTGGCAGAGGATATCGACGAGGACGACATCGAGAGCCTGCTCATCCAGCAGATCGAGTTTTGCTCTACGCTGATCCTCAACAAGACCGATACCGTCACGCCTGAGCAGATTGCCGAGCTCAAGGCCATCGTGCGCAGTCTGCAGAAGGACGCCGTGATTGTCGAGGCCCAAAACGGCGAGGTCCCCATGGAGGAGCTGCTCGACACCGACCGCTTCGACTTTATGCGCGCCTACAACTCCGCCGCCTGGATCGAGGCCATGGAGCATCCCGAGGAGCACGACGACCCCGAGGTGCTCGAGTACGACATCGAGACCTTTGTGTACTCGCGCCGCAAACCGTTTGACCTGCAGAAGTTCACCGATTTTGTTGAGCAGGAGTGGCCTGACGAGGTCATCCGCGTCAAGGGTCCGCTGTGGCAGACCGGCGATCCGGACATGTGCTACATGTTCGAGCAGGCTGGCCACCAGATGCGCCTGATGGAGAACGGTCTGTTCGTTGACTCCGCGCCCGAGGGCGAGAAGCAGAAGATCATCGACGAGAACCCCGAGATCATGCAGATTTGGGACGACGAGACGGGCGACCGCATGACGAGCCTGTGCATCATCGGCCGTCACATGGACAAGGATGCGCTCATCGCCGACCTCGATGCCTGCCTGACCGACTGGCACCGCGCCTAGGCTATCGAAGCGGGCGTTTTCCGCCCACGTAACCGCCAAACCACCACGAGGTGCCTGTCCCTTCGTGGTGGTTTTTCATTCTGAGCCAAGGAGATTCATGTTCAATATCGTGCTGTATGCGCCCGAGATTCCGGCCAATACGGGCAATATCGGCCGTACCTGCGTGGTCACCGGCGCCCGCCTGCATCTGGTGGAACCGCTGGGCTTTTCGCTCGACGACAAGACGGTGCGTCGCGCCGGCTTGGGCTACTGGCAAAACCTGAACGTGACGACATATGCCGGCTGGGAGGATTTCCTTGCGCGCAACGGCCTCTCCCCTGCGACGAGCGCCTGCATCTGTTGACCAAAAAGGCACGCCGCACCTATGCGCAGAGTACCTACCGCGATGGCGACTACTTGGTCTTTGGCAGCGAGAGCTCGGGCATTCCCGAGCCACTGCTCGCCGCGGCGCCCGAGCGCTGCGAGCGCATTCCCATGCTGCGCGATTGTGACTCACTCGACAACGCCGAGGCTGGGAAGCCCACGAGGAATCGCTGGGACATACCGAGGACAGCCACGAGGCCATCCTTCGGCAGGATATCTGCGGCAACTTCGTCAATCCGGACGACTACCGCATCAGCGCACTCAACCTCTCCAACAGCGCCGCCATCGTCCTCTACGAGGCCCTGCGCCAGACAGGCTTTCCTGGAATGTGACAAAGGGACCGTCCCTTTGTCACATTGATGCACCAAATAACGAGCCATTGCTTTTAATCAGAATTTACTAGAATAAAATGAAGTTAAACGGCGATGCGAAAGGAGAGCCTTGTGGAATATCTCGAGAACCCGTTTACTCCCAGTTTTGGTGAGGTTCCTGCCCATCTCGCCGGCAGACAACAGATTATTCGGGATTTGGACCGTGCCTTCTTGAGTCAGCGTAGACGCCCGGAATTGACCTCGATCTTCTCAGGCGCGCGTGGAACCGGCAAAACCGCTCTCATGTCGTCGCTCGCGACAAGGGCGGAATCCCACGGCTGGATAGCCGTAAAGACGACCGCGCTCTCGGGAATGCTTGAGGAAATCGAGCTCGGGGCGAAACGTGCCGCAGGCCATCTCATCGGTCCGCCCAACAACTTCGAAGTCACCGGTCTCGGAATTACACCGCTCGGCAGCATCGAGGTCAATCGCGTTCACGACGCCTCAACCTGGCGCTATCGCATGAGCGACATCATCGACCAGCTCAACGAAACGGGCACCGGTCTGCTCGTCACGGTTGATGAGGTCGACCCGACGCTCGACGAGATGATCCAGCTCGCAGCCACGTATCAGCACTTTGTGACCGATGGGAAACGCGTCGCCCTACTCATGGCGGGACTTCCCAACAACGTCTCGACGTTGCTGAACCACAAGACGGTCTCGTTCCTTCGTCGCGCCCAGCAATATCATCTGGGGCGTATCGCCGACTACGACGTGCGCGAGGCCTTGATCCGAACGATCCAGGAAAACGACCGTCTGGCGGATGCCGAGGGAATCGATAAGGCCGTTCGCTCGATTTCGGGCTTTCCTTTCCTTTTGCAGCTTGTGGGTTACCGCGCCTGGGATCTCACGAGCAACTCGAGGGAAATATCATCTCGCGACTTTTGACCAGGGAATCAAAATCGCACGCGATGAAATGGACGACAGAATCCTCGCAGCGACCTATCGGGAACTCACTGCGGAGGACAAGCGATTTCTCATCGCCATGCTCGATGACGAGGAAGAGTCCACCACCGCTGACCTTGTCGAGCGCCTTAAGCGTTCGCCGCAACAGGTCTCCCGCTACCGACGCCGCATGATAGACGCCGGCATCATTGGAGAACGCGGGCGCGGAATCGTCGCTTTTGAATTACCGTTCTTCCGCGACTATCTCGCCGCTCAATGCGTGAAATAGGCATCGGATGTGACAAAGGGACTGTCCCTTTGTCACATTCTGCTAGAGGTAATGGCCAGTGATGCTTGCGGAGCAGGCAGCGATGTCGCCCGGCGTACCGGTGCAGACGATTTGCCCGCCCGCGTCGCCGCCACCCGGACCCATGTCGATCACGTAATCGGCGTACGGATAAGGTCGAAGGTCGT
>ENA-OPYV01000134-OPYV01000134.1-human-gut-metagenome-genome-assembly--contig:-NODE-134-length-22666-cov-3.040241_pt1 | contig 22666 bp, 32 predicted proteins | sample MGYA00242474_ERZ504485 | MGnify/ENA primary metagenome ERZ504485 (study PRJEB26092, sample SAMD00036263) | human gut metagenome | host: Homo sapiens | study: EMG produced TPA metagenomics assembly of...
CACCCCGGACCCCATGTCGATCACGTAATCGGCGTTACGGATAAGGTCGAGGTCGTGTTCGATCACGATAACCGTGGCGCCCTTGGCAACGAGTCCGTCAAACACACTCAGCAGCACCTGAACATCGAGCGGATGCAGGCCGATCGTGGGCTCGTCGAACACGAATACGGCATCGTCCTGCACGCGGCCCATCTCGCTTGCAAGCTTAAAGTCGCTGCGCCTCGCCGCCCGAGACGCCGGCGTGGGCTCGCCAAGTGTCAGGTAGCCCAGACCCAGGCCATGCAAGGTCTGCAGGCGCGCCTGAACTTTCTTGAGTCCCACCGTGGCGTCGAGGGCCTCGTCCACACTCATGTCCATGAGCTGCGGCAACATGAGCAGACTGCCGTCCTTGCCCTCGCGATGAATATGCGAGGCTGCGTCTGCATAACGCGAGCCACGGCATGCAGGACAGACAATCTCGACATCGGGCAAAAACTGCACGTCGAGCGATATCGAGCCCGTGCCATCGCACGTGGGGCAGCGCAAAGCGCCAGTGTTGTAGCTAAAGGCACCCGCCTTATACCCTGACGCTTGGCCTCGGGCGACGGGCGAAGGCGCGGCGCAGCTATCATGGATGTCGGCATAGGTCGCTACCGTCGAGCGTACGTTGGCGCCGATGGGCGTGGCGTCAATCAGGTTGGCGCGCGCGATGCCCTCGGCATCGACCCAACGCACGTGCCTTGGCAGGCGCTCACCGGCTGCCTGTGCCTTGAGCGCCGGGATGAGCGTCTCGAGCACCAGTGTCGTCTTGCCCGAACCCGAAACACCCGTCACCGCGACAAGGCGGCCGCGCGGGATATCGACTTCGAGTGGTTTGACGGTATGGATGGCATCGGTCGCCATGCGGATATGGCCTAGGTCGAACATTTCGTCGTCAGCCACCTGCGGGCGCAGACGCTTGGGGTCCGAGCGCAAGAACGGCGCGATGCGGCTGCCCTGCGATTGTTCGACCTCGTCTACCGTACCGGCGGCGATTACATGGCCGCCGCCTGCTCCCGCAACGGGGCCCATCTCGACCAGATAGTCGGCTTCTGCCAGCACGCGCGTGTCGTGGTCGACAACAACCACGGTATTGCCGTCGACCACCAGATCGCGCATCACGCCCACCAGACCGTCGACATTGGCAGGATGCAAGCCGATCGAAGGCTCGTCCAGCACATACAGCACACCCGTCGATCGGTTGCGCACCACGCGGGCAAGCTGTACGCGCTGGCGCTCACCCGTAGACAGCGTGGCACCGGCGCGGTCGAGCGAAAGGTAATCGAGGCCCAGGTCGACCAGGCGGCGGGCCGTACTCAAAAACGAATCGCAGATGTCCGTCGCCATGGGCCGCATCTCGGTCGGCAAGGATGCGGGCACCCCGCGCACCCACTCAATCGCCTCGCCCAGCGTCATGGCCGCCGCCTGCGCCAGATTGATACCGCGCACCTGGGGCTGGCGCGCAGCCTCGGAAAGACGCGTGCCCCCGCAATCGCGGCACGGTCCCTCGCGCAAAAAGCGTGCAACGCGTTTGAGGCCCTTGTCGTCCTTAACCTTGGCGAGCGCATTCTCAACGGTATAGACGGCGTTGTAATAGGTAAAGTCGAGCGGCGTGGCGCCCTCGCCGTTTTTGGGAACGTAAAGAATGTGCTTCTTAACCGCCGGACCATGGAACACGATGTCGCGCTCTTGAGGCGTGAGCTGGTTAAACGGCACGTCGGTACGTACGCCCATCTCACCTGCCACCTGCTTCATCAAGTCCCACATGAGCGTGCCCCAGGGAAGCACCGCGCCTTCGTTGATGGTCTTGGACTCGTCGGGCACCAGACTCGCTTCGTCCACCTCGCGCATGACACCGGTACCGCCACAGGTGGGGCATGCACCGCCACTGTTAAAGGCAAGGTCCTCGGCACCCGGCGCATAGAACTCGCGGCCGCATGCGGGGCACGTGAGCGACAGGCCCGCCGCCACGTAAGGCTCGGCTCCACACGCGCCCCGCAATGCGAGCACACGTGATGGGCGCAGCGGCTAAAGAGCAGGCGCAGGCTGTTGTTGAGCTCGGTCATGGTACCAAAGGTCGAACGCACGCCCGGTACGCTGGGGCGCTGATGCAACGCGAGCGCGCCGGCACGTGCAGCACCTCGTCCACCTGTGCGTGCTCGGCCTGCGTCAGACGACGGCGGGTATAAGTGCTGAGCGCCTCCAGATAACGACGCGAGCCCTCGGCATACAGAACCCCCAGCGCTAGCGAGCTCTTGCCCGAACCCGACACGCCGGCAATACCCACGAGCTTTCCCAGCGGAATATCGATATCGATGTCCTTGAGGTTGTGGACACGCGCGCCGCGTACCTCAATAGCGCTTGGTTGTTGCGACACCGTCATCGCTTCCTTTCCTGTTGATCGAATGTGACAAAGGGACAGTCCCTTTGTCACATCACTCGTGCCATAAAATGCGATCGCGAATGTACGCACCCAGCATGGGCACGGTAAACCGGACGAGGCCGTATCCGGCAGCCTCGATGACGCGCTCGCGAATCAGGCTTGCGCGATATTTACTCGCCCAGCTCTGGGTACGGTCGCAGCGCTCAATGATATCCGCCATGCGCGTCGGCTCACCCTCGTCAGCAGCCATAGCTTCGATAAAGAGGCGTTGCGGACTGCGCAATCCATAATACAGGGGCGCGTCAACCGCTTCGTAGAACTCAGAGACGGCATCCGCATGGCCATCCTCGACATCGCGCCTTTCAATGACCCGCGAGTAGCGCCGGACAGCAGAGCGCCACATGTAATAGCCCACCAGCTGAACCATATAGGGATGCCCCATACTCTTGCGTGCCGCAAGGCCCGCCGTCTCCGCGTCGACGCAAAGGCCAGCATCTTTAACCGTCTGGATATATGAATCGCGCACCTTGGGCAAAGATATCGCCCCCAGCGTACGCTGCTGGGCACGCCGCAAAAACGTCACGCTCGGCTCTTCGAGCAGATCGTCAACCATACTGGGCAAGCCGGCGAATACCAGCGCAAGACCGCGCTGGTCGCTATCGGACAAGCCCGTGGCATCCTGATCTCCGAGCACCTGCTGATAGAGAACGGCAAGAGCCGCCAGTTCCTCGATAGACGCAGATTGCGCCTCGTCAATCGCAAACAGTATGCCCTTGCCTGGACCGAGCTTCTTGAAGCGCTCGTTGACCAGCCCTCGCAACGTTTCGCCCTTTGCTCGCGCCGCCTCGACCGACATCCGGCCAAACGACGGACCGAATTCCATTGACGTCACAACGGGTTTATTCGAGCGGAGCGCGTCGGCCAATCGGTCGCATAAGCCAAGCGAAGCGGAATCGGAGACAACCGCCCATCCGCGCTCGCTGGCTAGACGTTGCAGCTCCCGCAGGAGAACCGTTTTGCCACAGCCGCGGTTTCCCGTAATGAGCATGAGCCTGCCCGGCGCTCCGGCGCCGTTGTCGAGTCCTTCCTCAAAATCTTCGATGACCGACTCGCGACCGATGAGTATCGGAGGGCGCTTGCCAGCCGTTGGCTTAAAGGGATTTGGATTCATGTCGGCCTCCTCGGATTGGCAAAGGCTAGCAATAGTTATACCAACTTATACCGAGTTATACCAGGTTATACCAATAGTCTGTGACAAAGGAGCTGTCCACTTGTCACATGTGGCCGAAAAACTCCGCGTCTGCTGCTCGCCAGGAGCGGAAGGTGGCGGGATCGACCTTTACGTGCGCTGCGGCGGGCACGTCATACCATTTGACCGTGTAGCCGGCGCCGTGAGAGCAAAAGACCGAGTCGGGCGTGTTGGGCAGATCGGCCTCGGGCTCATAGGCGGCCGTCTCGATTACGCGCTCGGCATCATGGCAAGCCGCATAGCCGGCGAACTCCAGATACAGATGACCGCGACCGCTCGTGTAGGCAGCCACCTCCAGCGCATAATCCTGCACCTCGGATGCCGGCACGCGACCCACAAGCTTCGCCCGGTCGCCCGTCATCGCCGGCGGCTCGTACTCGGCACCCATGCGCGTGACATCCGAGAGCGCCCTGCCCACGCACTCCCCCGGTACCTCAAGCTCAAAGCGATACCACGGCTCCAACAGCACCGCCGCGCCGGCCTCACGCGCCTGCATGAGTCCCTGGCGAATCGCACGGTACGTGGCGTGGCGAAAATCGCCGCCCTCGGTGTGTTTGGCATGCGCGCGGCCGCCCGTGAGCGTAATGCGCACATCGGTGATGGGCGAGCCAGTCAGCACGCCCAGGTGATCGCGCTCCATGGCGTTAGTGAGTGCCAGACGTTGCCAGTTAAGATCGAGCTCGTCGGTCGAGGTCACGGTGCCAAACTGCACGCCCGAACCCGCTAGCAACGGCTCCAGACGCAGATGCACCTCGGCATAGTGGCGCAGTGGCTCAAAGTGGCCCACGCCCTCGACCGGCTGCGAAATAGTCTCCTTATAGAGAATGCCGCCAGGCTCAAACGCAATCGAAAGGCCAAAGCGATCTGCCAACACCCGCTGCACGACCTCGAGTTGCACAGCGCCCATCAACTGCAAATGAATCTGCTCAAGATGCGTATTCCAGCTTACGCCGAGCATGGGATCTTCATCCGCAAGCTCAGTCAACGCTTTGAACACCGCATGGACATCGTGTTCGCCCGGAAGCACCGTATAGGTGAGGACCGGCGCAATGACGGGTGCATCGCACCCGGGCTCCGCACCCAAGGCGTCCCCCGGGCGAACGTGCGCAAGACCCGTCACGGCACAGATACCGCCAGCAGCAACTTCCTGGACAAGCTCGTACTTCTCGCCGTTATAGATGCGCACCTGATCGACCTTCTGCTCCCATACCTCGGCACCGGAGCGCCCGTCAATCATCTGTTTTGCACGCAGCGTGCCGCCGGTCACTTTAACCCAAGCCAAGCGCTCGCCGTGATCCCCGCGGCTGACACGATAGACGCGCGCGGCGAACTCCGGGGCCCACGCCTGTTCACGCATCAGCCTGCACATGCCATCCAGCAGCTCGCCCACGCCTTGGTCCTTGAGCGCCGAGCCCGCAAAGCAGGGAAACAATTTGCGCTCGGCAACCATGCTCGACAGCGTTGCAACAGAAAGCTCACCCGCCTCAAGAAACTCGTCGAGCGCCGCCTCGTCCAACGCAGCAGCGTCCTCCCAAACGGCACCGCCCGCCAACAGTTCGCTGGCATCCAGGCAGCCCTCGGAAAGACGCTGCCCAAGTTGTGCCAGCAAAACATCGCGGCCGGGATTCTCCAAATCGATCTTGTTGATGAAGATGAACGTCGGGATGTCATAGCGTGCGAGCAGGCGCCACAGGGTTTCGGTGTGTCCCTGCACGCCATCGTTGGCGCCCACAACCAAAATCGCATAGTCGAGCGCGCGCAATGTACGCTCCGCCTCGGCAGAAAAATCGACATGCCCCGGTGCATCCACGAGCATGACGTGGGTATCGCCATGGTCGAGCACGGCCTGCGACGAGAAAATCGTGATGCCGCGCTCGCGCTCGATCGCATTAGTGTCCAGATGCGAATCGCCATCGTCCACGCGCCCGCGCTTGCGAATGCGACCCGCGTTGAACAGCATGGCCTCGGCCAGCGTGGTCTTGCCGGCATCGACATGCGCCAAGATTCCAACGACCGCTTGCTTCGACATGGCTCTCCTCTTATTACAAGCCCATCGCACGCGGCAACGGGCGCTCACGCTCCACACTGGATGATACAATTTACGGGCCGGCGGGCGAAGCGGGCCCTATCCCCCGGCCGAGCTCATCGTCCCGCGTTGCCGCGCGGCGATTTTCGTAGGTTCGCGCCTTGCGAAAGCCGGCACCTCCCCTTAACAGCCCAGCGATCAAAAAGGCCCCACCCGGGGCCATTTTCATGTATGTGGATTGCTGATACGCGTCCCCGTTCTTATGCCTCGCGCAGCCAGTCGAACGCAACGCGCGGCGTGCCGTCCGACACATACACGACGCCGGCGCGCTCGAACCCCGCTTCATGCTCGCGCCTTGCATGGGCAGGTTGTCCGCATGCGTATCGATACGCAGGTGGTCGGCACGCTCCTTGGCAAAGGCAAACATCGCGGCCGCGATACCGTGCACGGTGCCGTCGGACGCCACGCGGTGCAGTACGGCGTACGGAGTGTCGCTGTGCCACTGACCGTCCTCGATGACGTCATAGCACTCGTCCGGGCCCGCAAAAGGCAAACGTCGCCACCACGCGACCGTCGACTTCGCACACATAGCTGCCACCGGCGGCGATATCGGCAGCCAGCTGCTCGGCCGAAGGCGTGCCCTCGGGCCACTGCGTGGCGTTGCCATGCGCGCGCATAAAGCGCGGGCGGCATCATAGATGGCCATGACGGCGGGAATGTCGGTCTCGAGGGTTTTTCTTATCATCACGCGGCGACCTCACGTTTATTGGTATCACTTTGATTGAGCAATCATACCAGCGTTTGGAAAGGGCAAGGAGCGAATGGGAAGCAAAAAGCGAGCCGCCTGGCAAAGGCCAAAAGTGAGTTTTTGGGCGCTGCCACCGGCGGCGATATGAGCGACCTTTTTTGCGCGCGAGGACGAGCGCCGCGACGCCCTGGACGCCGAACGCGATGAGGCCTGGCGCTACAAATCGTGCGAGCGCAAAAACCGCTACGACACACGCGCCGAGGCCGAGGCCGTTATGGCCGACTGCGAAAACCACGGGCGTCGTAGCTTGGCCTGCTATAAATGCGAATACTGCGGCGGATGGCACCTGACGTCCCACCCTTGGAAATAGGCCCCGCATCGGCGCGGCGCTCACGCAGCACCGGCCATCGCGCACAGGCTACGGACGCGGCGGCACCAAAACATCGTAGCGGACGCCTTGCCCGCAAGCCTGATAGCTCGGCTTAACGCCGGCAAGCAGCGGCCCCTTCACCGGCCGCTTGATAACGACCTTGCGCGGGCGCGGCACAAGCGCGGCCTCGACCAGCGTCTCCTCATCGGCGCACGGCTGTTCCAAATGGTGCAAGAGCTGGAACTTCTTTTTAACCGCCGCGCTCTTGGTGCGCTCGGGAAACATGGGGTCCAGATACACCACATCGGGAGCCGCGAGCTCACCGCGCTCGACCAGCTCAGCCGTATGGCGAAGGCCGGCAATGCTGTCCTCGCCCGCATGCAAGCGCATTCGTGCCACGGCTGTCGCAAGCGCCGGATCATCTGTCGCGCGATCCAAGGCATCCTTGAGAAGCGCCGCGATCACGCAATCCTGTTCATACAGATCGACGGTAAGCCCGCGGCCGCCAGCAGCAGCGAGTCCTCGCCAAAGCCTGCTGTGGCATCAATCGCCCATGGTTGTTCGATGCCTTTTGTGCGCGCAGCCTTTACCAACAGCTCTTGCTGCAGACGACCCTGCTTGAGCCGTGGAAGCATGCGGCCAAAATCGGCACGCAACTCCATCGTGCCGTCGGTGAGCGTAAGGCCCTCGGACGTCCGCACGAGCTCGAGCCCAGCAGCCCGAGCAACAGAAAAGGGATCGACGACGCCCATGGACACTCCTTAGCAAACAAAACGAATACGTGAGCGCCACCTCAGTTGGCACCCAACCGTCCGTTATTGTCCCACATGCGACATGGTCCACAGCATCCCAATGCAAAGCACAGCCATCAATACCGTGCACACGGCAGCGATCACAGAATCACTCATGCGCCTTCCCAGCGACCGCGGCTCATCCACTTGCTTGGCTCCGTACATCATGGCTCCTCCTTCGGTCCAGCTCTTACCATGGCCCCATCATCGCAGCACCGCGCATACGCTACCATCGATTTGGCTTACGCCCAGCTTTCCTTTTTGAAAGGTTGGACCGTACAGGCAAGAGACGCTTTCAAGCGCATGCATCGCCCCGTTGAACTACAATGTGCTTCACAATATGTGCCGCAACCTGGGTGCGACAGATTCTCCGCGCCCGCATCGAAAGGACCAACTATGAGCGCCGCTCGCAAGACACTCAAAATCCTTGCCCTGATTTATTTTGTTCTGGGCATCGCCAGTCTCGTCATCGGAATCGCCGGCATCGCGACCGGCAAGCTCGAGTCCGCGTACGGATCGAACGCTATGCTCGCCGCCGTCGTGCTGGTCGCCAAGGGCGTTGTCGATCTTGCCGCAGGTGTTGCAGGCATCAAGGGCGCTAACAAGCCTTCGCAGGTGGATGGCGCGTTTAAGCTCGGCATCGTTGCCGCAATCGTCACAATTGCACAGGCCGTGCTCACGCTTCCCGCGCTCGGCGGCAGCTCCGTCAATATCGTCGCCTTTGTCATCGTGGTCTACGACCTGTTCTTTATTCAGCAGGCGCACGCCGTTAAGGCCGAAAACAAGGACCGCCTGTAAGCGCTCGCTTCTCATAACCTCTGCAGCCAAGCAACTAAAAAGGGCCGATCGCGCATCTCCGCGGTCGGCCCTTTACGTTTGCCCAGATAAAACCTGCCAAAATAAACCTGTCCCTATTTGGTAGGTGTTAGCTGTGACGGTACTCGGCGATGATGAAGTCGATATCGGTCTGAAGGGTTTCCAGGTTTGCCAGGCGCTCTTTGTCGGCAGGGCGCGTGCGGTAGTAGTAGGGCGCATCTGGAACACTGCCTCGATATCGGCCTGCGTCTGGAGGGTGATAGAAGCTGTCACCCGCTGCGTTCCGATTAACTCGAGCTCGGTGGTCTGCGGCAGCTTCTCGTCGTTAAGGTACGGCGTATCGTAGAGCACCTCCTTGAGCCCAAAGAGATGACGGGCACCCGGCACCACGGTGTAGAGAGAGCCCTCGGGTGCCAGCACGCGGGCAAACTCGCGCTCGTTAAAGGGGGCAAAGAGCTCGGTCACCATATCGAAGGCACCATCGGCCACGGGGATATCCTTCATGTTGGCCACGAAGTAGGTCGCATCGCCGCGCTTGGCGGCAAGGCGCACCATCTCTTTACCCAGGTCAAAGCCATAAGCATCCACGCCCGGTACCGCGCCCATGGCACTGGTGTAGTAGCCCTCGCCGCAGCAAATATCGAGCAGCGTCATGGGGCCATTCGCAGACGTTGCACGCCCAGACACCTGCTCGCGCACCAGCTCGACCATTGCGTCGCGCAACGGCGCATAGTATCCGCGGTTCAGAAAGTCACGACGGCTGCGCGCCTGCGACTTGGGATCGCCCATGGAGTCGCCGCTCTTGGACGAGCGCAGCAGATACAGATAGCCCTCGCGCGCACGGTCAAATCGATGTCCGCCCGCGCATGCAGCACCGCGCTCGTCGTCCACCAATGGCTTATGGCAAACGGGACACAACAACATGGCAACTCCTTAGCGCGAACAACACAACGCCCACCATTGTCGCACGCCTCCCCCGCCTCGTCATTGGGGACGTTCTTGTTCGACTAGTCATTTAAGAACGTCCCCAATGACTAGTCGATTAGGAGTATCATCATCTGCGCAAATAAGCACGAAAGAGCATATTAGAGATTGAGAGCGTATGGCTGATACCGCGTCCAAGCACATTGACATGACCACCGGCTCACTGTGGCGCAATATTCCCCTGTTCGCCTTCCCCGTGGCCGCCACGAGCATCTTGGAGCAGCTATCGAACCTCATCGCCACGGTCATCATCGGTAACTTCTCAGGCGACCAGGGAACCCTCGCCATGGCGGCGGTCGGCTCCAATGTTCCGCTTACCAGTCTTATGCTCAACCTGTTTATCGGCATGTCGCTTGGCTCCAACGTGGTCATTGCCAACGCTATCGGCCGCAACGATCAGAACATGGTCAAACGCGCCGTCCATACCTCGATTTTAATGGCGCTCGTGGGCTTTGTCGTCATCGCCCTGGGCGAGATCTTTGCCGAGCCCATGCTCGCCGCGCTCAACGTTCCCGCCGAGACCATGCCACTCGCCTCACTCTACCTACGCGTCTTTTTGCTGAGCATGCCCTCGATTTTGCTTTACAACTTTGAGGCCGCGATCTTCCGCTCCGTCGCATCACCCGCATGCCGCTGCAGGCGCTTGCCGTGTCCACCGTCCTCAACATATGCCTGGACCTCATCTTTGTCCCCGTGCTCCACTGGGGCGTCGCGGGTGTCGCCATCGCCACCGCCATCGCCTATACCGTCAGCGCAGTCACGCTCTTTATCCGTCTGCTCAAGACCGATTCCGTCGTCCGCGTCACCCTGCGCGATCTGGCTATCGACCCCGTCGCCCTCAAGCGCATCGTTAAGATCGGCCTGCCCGCCGGCATCCAAAGCGCCGTCTTTGCCGTCGCCAACATCATCATCCAGTCCGCCATCAACAGCTTGGGCACCGAGGTCATGGCGGCATCCAGCGCTGCCATGAGCCTGGAGTATGTGTGCTACAACCTGCTCAACAGCTTTAGCCAGGCTTGCACTACCTTTGTGGGACAAAACCACAGCGCGCGCAGATCGACCGTTGCACCAAGACGCTCAAGGTCTGCCTGGTCGAAGGCGGCATCGTTGCACTCACCACGATTATCGTCATCGTCGGCTGGGGCGCGAGATCCTGGCGTTGTTCAACAGCGACCCCAACATCGTCTCGATCGGCTATATCCGCGTGTGTTCGATCTTCCCGGCGTACGCCTTTAGCATGTTCTACGAGAACATGTCCGGTTACCTGCGCGGCTTTGGCATCTCGCTCATGCCCGCCCTCATCACCATGATCTGCGTCTGCGGCATCCGCTTCTATTGGGTATTCTGCGTGTTCCCGCACTTCCGCACCTTTGCGAACATCATGATGGTCTATCCCATCAGCCTGGGCACCACAGCGTTCTTTATGGTCGTGGCGGTATTGCTCTGCCATCCGGCACGCACCTACCGTCTGGCGCAAGCCAAAGCGACAGCCCGCTAATCACCACACTCAACACCACGCCAGTCATTAATTGACAATATGCGAGCTCATATAGTCGATAAAGCGCCTCGTGGCGATCGGCATGGTGTCCCAGCTGCGCCAGGCTGCAACCACGTCACGCGAAGGAGCATGCACGATGGGACGCACGTGAATATCGGCCCGCATGCCCTCGACGGTACGACGGTAGAGCATGCTCACGCCTAGGCCCTCCTCCACCATCGCCATGATGGTGTAGTCGTCGGTGACCTCGCTCGTCACATGCGGCGACAGCCCGTGCGCGGCAAACGCATCGAGCACCAGACTCTGTTCGCCCTCATCCAGCAGCACAAACGGTTCGGACGCCAGGTCGGCAAGCGTCACCTTTTCCTTTGCCGCTAGCGGATGTGTCGCCGGCAACAGCGCCACCAGCTCGTCGTGATAGACCACGCGCTTCTGGAGCCCCTCGGTAAATCCACGCGCCGTAAAGCAAAAGTCGACCACGCCATCGTGCACCCACTGGGCGTTGCGCGTGTAATCGCCCTGCTTGAGGGTAAAGCGCACGCCCGGATGCAGAGCCCCAAAGTCGCGAATCACGCGCGGCAACACGGTGCGGCTCACATTGGTAAACGTCGCAATGCGAATGTCAGTCGACGAAAGCCCCAGCAGCTCCTGGCGCTTACCCTCGAGCTCGGCCTCAGCGGTCACAATCTGGCGCAGGAACGGCAGATATTGTTTACCGTCGCGCGTAAGCGAAACGCCCTGCTTACCGCGCTCGATAAGCGTGGTACCAAGCTCGCGCTCGAGTGCCTTGACGGCCTGGCTCACCGCACTTTGTGTATAGCCCAGTTCGTCCGCCGCGCCCTTAAGACTGCCGCAATCGACCACCATACAAACAATCTGATACCGCGATGCCATCGTGCCTCCACTTCGATGTAGCCGTAAAACGTTTTGCCAGGGTTTTTTCTTCCAACATTAGTATTTCTTAATCATACTGAAGATACATTCGCTTTACTACATCCATATCTGGGAGCAGAATCCTTTTTGCGAAACCGTTCTGTAACAAAAGGAGTCCCATGGATCGCAAAAAGCAATCGCGCTCTCATTTTCCGTTCCCGTCGCATGGGGCTTTTCGTACCCCCTCATGAAGATCGGCATGGACAGCATGAACGCCACGAGCATCGTCGCGCTGCGCTGCATCATCGCCTTTGCGGCCTGCCTGCTGCTCTTCCACAAGCACGCGGTGCGCATCAACCGTGACCTGATGGTCCGCGCCGCCATCATCGGCGCCATCATGGCAACCGAGATCACCTGCATGTGCCTGGGCTCCAGCCTCACCTCCGCCTCCACCGCCGGCTTTTTGCAGAGCCTGACGGTCGTAATCGTGCCGTTTGCCAACGCGGCCCTGCTGCGTCGCGCCCCCGAGCGCAAGGTGCTCATCGGCACCGCCATCGTCACCTGCGGCATGTTGCTGCTCTCGGGCGCCGACTTTACCAGCCTGAATCCCCGGCGCGATCATCATGCTGCTCTCGGCCTTTATCTATGCCGGCCACATTATCGTAGCCAAGCGCTTTGTCGAAGAAGTCGATCCGCTGGCTCTGGGCGTTTGGCAGCTGGGCTTCGGCGGCCTGTTCTCGGGTATCGCCGCGTTCACCTTTGGCGGCTTCACACTTCCCAGCACGCCGAGCGAGATCGTCGTTATCGTTGCGCTCGCACTCATCTGCTCTGCCTACGGCTTTATCACCCAGACGCTCGTGCAGCCCCACGTACCTGCCGAAACCACTGGCTTCGCCTTCTCGCTCGAGCCGGTCTGCTCCGCCGTCTTCTCGTTTTTCCTGGTCGGCGAGGTCCTGAGCCCCATCGCCTTCCTTGGCGCTGCCCTCATCCTCACCGGCGTCATGGTGGCAACCGTCGAGCTTCCGCGCCTTCGCGCACTTGGGCATGCTCATATGACGGCAGCGCCCGAGCACGTCTCGTAGGCCCCACTCCTCATGTAGCCGCGGCATAAAGGCAACCGGTGCGCTTTACAATAGATGCAAACAGAGCATCTGACGTAAAGGAGCCCCATGGACGCCGCGACCCGCGACCGCAACATAGCAACTGGTTGGGCGATGCGCCGCAGCCGGTACGTGACACTACGAACCAGCTACTCGAGCGCATCGCCCTCCTGCGTGCCGAGCAGACCATCTACCCAGCACAAGACGATATCCTCAATGCCCTCGCCTACACGCCGGCCGACCTGGTCAAGGTAGTCATCTTGGGCCAAGACCCCTATCACGGACCCAACCAGGCCATGGGACTGTCGTTCTCGGTGCCTGCGACGCAAACCAAGTTGCCGCCGAGCCTGCGCAACATCTATAAGGAACTCAACGCCGATCTGGGCTGCCCCATTCCCGCCACGGGAGATCTAACCCCCTGGGCACAACAGGCGTCCTGCTCCTTAACACCACGCTCACCGTGCGCGAGCATGCCGCCAACTCGCACGCCAAGCTGGGTTGGAGCACGCTGACCGACTACGTTATCGAGCGCTGCTGCCTGCTGCCCCAACCGGTCGTCTTTTTGGCATGGGGCCGCTTTGCCCAGCAGATGGTCGAGGGCAAGCTCGCCGCGACTGGCGCGGGCGAGGCAACCGGCAAGTACTGCTTAGCCTCCACGCACCCCTCGCCACTTTCGGCCAACCGTGCCACGGCAGAACTCCCCGCTTTTATGGGGTCGCGTCCCTTCTCCGCCGCCAATGAATTGCTCAAGCAAAACGGCAGCAGCCCCATCGACTGGGGCTGTCTCGGCTAGAAACAAAAATAAAAAACGCGTCCGACGGCTTCCATCGGGCGCGTTTTGTTACTCGGGCCAGATAAACTGGGTGCGGCCGGCCTCGCCGCCATCGATCAGCAGGCTCTGCCCGGTCATAAACCGGTTGGTCACGCCCACAAAGTAGATCCACTCGGCGATCTCTTGGGCAGTGGCCCAGCGCTTGAGCGGCGTGAGCTCCATGATCTGACTCCACAGGCGCTCATCTTCCATCACGCAACGATTGAGCGGCGTGATCACGCCACCCGGGTCCACACTGTTGGCGATGGCCTGCGGCGCCAGGCGGTTTGCAAGGTTCTTGGTGTAGGCGATAACGCCGCCCTTGCTGGCAGCATAGGCGGGAAACTCCGATCCCGTATGCCCGCTCGCCGACCCCACATTGACCACGGATTGGATAGCAGGCGCTGGCTCGGCGACAAGCCCCTCTCCCACAAAGGCGTAGCGCTCGGTCACGTTGATGGTGCCACGCAGGTTGGCGGCAATGTCATCGGCCGAATCCTGTACACCGGCAACGTTCACGATTACCTGAGGCTCAAGGTCGCCTGGAAACGAGTTAGGCTCGCGTACATCAACGATCAGATGGCGGTAGCGCTCGTGCTCGACCGCCGCCGGCAGCAGGTCAAAGCCCACGACCTCGTGGCCCTCGTCCAAAAAGCGCTGCACGCACGCGCTCCGATACCGCCCGAAGCGCCCGTGATCAAAACCCGCATACTTGCTCCTTAGGCGGTTGCGTGGCGCTCGAGGTACTCGGAGCCCACATTCTCGCGCTCCCAGCCGCGCACGACCTTATAGCCCACGGGGCTCAGGAAGACCTCGCACAGCAGCTCGGCAACAGCGCCGGTCAGCGAGCACATAAGGACCTGCACCCAGGTCCAACCAAGAACGTGTGGCTCACCACAATGGCAAAGACCAGGTTATCGACAAACTGACCGATGCCCGTAGACACATAGGAGCGGAAGGCAAAGCTCGCAAAGTTATTCTTTTTGAGCATGCAGCCGAGCGACTGGTTGAGCGTGGAGTTAACCACGGCAGAAACGAGCATTGCCAGCGAAGAGCCCAGCACCACGTACCAGGTGCCGCCGATGGTGGCGTTAAGGGCGGTGTTGACCTCGATCATACCCGTGTCGTAGTAGGCGCCCCACATGCCGGGCGTGAGCGAGCATGCCCAAAAGCACAGGCTCACGGCCAGGTTGACCAGCAGCGCGAGAATAGAGATTTTGATGGATGCCTTGGCGCCAAAGCGCTTACAGATCATGTCCTGGCACAAAAACGAAACCCAGCTCACCACAAAGCCGCAATCGAGTGCCAGATACGGCAGGCTGATGAGCTCTTTGTTGGCCAGCAGGTTCATCATGATGACGCTCACGAAAAACAGCGAAACCGTTGCCGCGGGAATGCTCCGCAACAGGACCTTGTAGTCCTCCATGACCTTCTTGATCATTATGTACTCCTTTGGTTTTAGGTTTAACGAGCAGGATATCGGACCCGAACTGCTCGGACGCCCCGGTCTTGAGACGACGGTGGGTATGATAGCCGCTCATACGGCATCAGGCAAGTAAACGGCGCGGCAGCCCCACAGGGCCACCGCGCCGATGCATTAAAAGGCTACGTTGCCAAACTCCGACAGGATAAGATCGGGGTTGTGATCGGTTGCCCAATCCACGTTCCACGGGCTCGTGAACAGCAGCAGCTTACCGCCGCGCATGTCCTCGACGCGCAGGGTGTCGCGCGTGAGCGAAAGAGCCGGAATGTCAATGGTATCAGGGTCGTTCTGGATCCAGCGAATGTCCGTATAGGGCGAGCGGCTGGCGACGAACCTCAACACGATATTCGGCCTTGAGGCGGCGCTCGAGCACCTCAAACTGCAGTACGCCGACCACGCCCACGATGACGCTCTCCATGCCGGCACCCAGCTCGCGGAAGATCTGGATGGCGCCCTCCTGGGCAAGCTCCTCCATGCCCTTCACAAACTGTTTGCGCTTGAGCGTATCGACCTGCGACTAGTGGCGGGACGAACAGTCTGCGGGCACGTCGGGATCTGCGGATACTGCACATGGCGCTTGCCAGAGCACACGGTGTCACCGATGCTAAAGATACCCGGATCGAACAGGCCCACGATATCGCCCGCGTACGCCTCGTCCACGATGGCGCGGTCATCGGCCATCATCGACGTGCCCGTGGCAAGCTTGAGCTTGCGGTTGCCCTGCACGTGGAAGGCGTCCATGCCACGCTCGAACTTGCCCGAGCAAATGCGCACAAAGGCGATGCGGTCGCGGTGGTTCTTGTCCATATTGGCCTGGATCTTAAACACAAAGCCGCTAAAGTCATCGCGGCAGGGATCGACCGGTTCGCTGGTGAGCGTATCGGTATAGGCGCGCGGCGTCGGGGCCAGACGCAGGAACTCCTTGAGGAAGGGCTCCACGCCAAAGTTGGTGAGCGCCGAGCCAAAGAACGCCGGGCTCAACTTGCCGCAGGCCACGGCATCCAAGTCGAGCTCGTCGCCGGCGCCATCGAGCAGCTCGATGTCGTCCATCAGGTTCTTATGGTTCTCCTCGCCAATAAGCTCGTCCATGGAAGGATCGCCCAGCTCGGCCTCGACCTCGGCGACCTTCTTGGTGGCATTGCGTGGCCGTCGCCCTCAAAGGCGATAACGCGACGGGTCTGACGGTCGAACACGCCGCGGAAGTTGCGGCCGCTGCCAATCGGCCAGTTCATGGGATACGTATTGATACCCAGGACGTTCTCGATCTCTTCCATGAGCTCAAACGGATCGCGAGCCTCGTGGTCGAGCTTGTTCACAAAGGTGAAGATGGGAATATGGCGCAGCGTACAGACCTTAAAGAGCTTTTTGGTCTGGGCCTCGACGCCCTTGGCGCCGTCGATGACCATGACCGCGGCGTCGGCGGCCATAAGGGTACGGTAGGTATCCTCCGAGAAGTCCTGGTGGCCGGGGGTATCGAGGATGTTGACGCAGGCGCCGTTGTAGGTGAACTGCAGTACCGAGGAAGTAACGGAGATTCCGCGCTCCTTCTCGATGTCCATCCAGTCCGAGACGGCATGCTTGGCCGAACTCTTGCCCTTGACCGAGCCAGCGGTCTGGATGCTGCCGGTATAGAGCAGCAGCTTCTCGGTAAGCGTGGTCTTACCGGCGTCCGGGTGGCTGATGATCGCGAATGTGCGGCGCGACGAGATTTCATCCGACAGGCTTGCCATGCGGATCCTTTCTTGCATTGAGTGCATTACGTCGATGTAACCGCACTATTGTAGCCGCGAAATCCCGCTCTAGGCGCCTATCAGGACAAATTCATCAGTTGGGGCCTGGGTAGCCGGCCCAATCCGAAATTTGTCTCTTGCGTAACTGTACATAGTGTATATGTACTGTGCTTACCGGTTATATACACGTGTAGCCCAACAGCTAAGGAGCCGCTGTGGACATCATCCTATCCAATTCGAGCGACAAGCCCATCTACGAGCAAATAGCCTCGCAAGTCAAAGCTCAGATCCTTTCGGGCGCGCTCGCTGCGGGAGCCAAACTCCCCAGCATCCGTGCACTCGCGAGCGATCTTGGCGTGAGTGTCATCCACCACCAAGCGCGCCTACGCCGACCTGGAGCAACTCGGCTTTATCTGCACCGTGCAGGGCAAGGGCTGTTTTGTCGCCGAGGGCAACCAAGAACTCTTGCGCGAAAATCAGCTCTGCCATATCGAAGAGCTGCTTGCGAAAGCGGCGAGCCAAGCCGAAGCCTTGGGCGTCACGCGCGACAAGCTGCACGAGATGCTCGACCTCGTAGCCCCCGAAACCATGCAGTAGCCATCTGCAAGAAAGGCTATACCATGCAAAAGTTGCTAGAACTCAAAGGTGTATCGCGCCGCGTGAGCGACCGCTTTCACTGCGCGACGTCACGCTTGCCGTGGAGCCCGGCCAGATCGTTGGCTTTGTGGGCGCAAATGGCGCCGGCAAGACGACGACCATTCGCGCCGCGCTTGGGCTTATAAAGCCCGATGCCGGCGAGGTGCATCTGCTTGGACAGCGCTGCGACGCCAACGCGCCCGACGAGACGCAGCGCCACCTGCGCTCCCGCATCGGGCTTGTCCTGGACACGTGTCCCTTCCCCTCCACGCTCAAGGTGGGCCAGGTCGAGAAGCTCGTAGGCCCGGCATACCCCACGTGGAGCTGCGAAACGTTCGCCGGATTCATCGACCGATTTGGCCTCGATCACAAGACGAAGGTCAAGGACCTCTCCCGCGGCATGGGCATGAAGCTGCAGCTCGCCTGTGCGCTCAGCCACAATGCCAAGCTGCTCGTTTTGGACGAAGCCACCGCGGGCCTCGATCCCATGGCGCGCGAGGAACTGCTCGACGAGTTGCTTGCCTTTGTCGCCGACGGCCAGCACAGCGTGCTGCTCTCGAGCCATATTACATCCGACCTCGATCGCACTGCCGACCGCGTCATCTGCATCGATAACGGCTCGATTGTGTTTGACCTGCCGCGCGAGGACATTACCGACCGAGCCGGCATCGCCCACTGCACCCAAGCACAGGCCGCAGAGCTTATGGCTTGCGTCGAAGCGCCCGTGCCGCCCACAACGCCTATAGCGTGGACGTGCTCGTACCCAACCGTCGCGAGGCGCTCGAGGCCTTCCCCGAGATTCCCTGCGACCGGGCAACCATTGATGACTATCTTCGCCTCATACTGAAAGGGGCTTCGAAATGAAACGCGCCTTTATGTCTGAGCTCGCCATCGTCCGCACGCTTGTCCCGAGCATCGCGGGCGTCGGCCTGTTCATCTTCGTCGTACTGACCCTCGCCAACGCATCGGATGGCGATGCCAGTATGAGCGCCGGCGCCTGCGCGGTCAGTGCCATGTCGCCCATCGTGGTCATGAACTCGCTGGCCGGCTACGACAATCAAAACGGATGGGAGCGCTATCGGGCAACGCTGCCCCTCTCGCGCAAAGACATCATCTGCGCACGTTACCTCTGCATTGTTGCCTTCTCGGCCATCATGGCGTGCGCGACCGTGCTTTTGAGCACCATCACTCTTCCGTTCTTCGATCACACGGGCATGCCCTCGACGGGACAGATCGTCTTTGAGACCACAATAGCCTCCGCCGCATCGATGCTCATCTCCCTCATGATGGTGTTTTCTGGCACAGCCGCTGTTCTTTCGATTTGGACACATGGAGGCGCTGCGCCTTTCCGTCGGCCTGTTTGCCCTGCTCGGATGCCTTGCCATGGCCACGCTGAGCTCCTCCAACCCCATCAGCAACTGGCTCATGTCGATGCTGGGCGAAGTCCCGATCCTGCCGTCCTCGGCTGCCCGTGCGCAGGAATCGCCGTACTGGCCCTCGTGCTATGCGCACTTAGCTGCATCGTCAGCACCAAGGTTTATCGAGTACGCGATCTGTAGCCACGCGAAACTTGACCCATGCTGGCCACAATCGGTCGTAATCGCCCATCCGCCAATCCGTGACAAATGGCATGTCCCCGGCCCGTGTGTGACGTTCTATAATAAAAAACGTCACGGGCCTCAGCCCAATTTCGATCATCCAAGGGGATGTCTTTTTGGTCATTGTTCTTTAGGGAACGGTCAATCGCATACAAATTGAAAACGGCCGTCTTGCGGCGTGGTTTGTTGCGCCGTTCCGCCTCCGTCATCTGCCACATATGCACCTGATAGGAAATTACAATGAACTCTGCGAAATCTCAATCCTTCCCAAAAGCCACCAGCTTCGACGCGGCACTTGTACGTTCTAAGATTATGGGGCCGAACCCCCTCAAGCTCTGCGAAGAGCTGCTTCGCGGCGCAAGCATCCCCCGCGCGTCCGCGTCTGCGACCTTGGATCGGGCACCGGTATCACCAGCGCCCTGCTTGCCCACGAATACGGGTTGGACACGTACGCTGTCGATCTGTGGAGCGACCCACAGGAAAACCGCGCGTTCTTCGATTCGCTCGGCATCCCCCGCGACACTATTCACCCTGTTAAGGCGGACGCCTCACAAGGGCTGCCGTTTGAGCACGACTTTTTTGATGCAGTCGTGAGCATCGACTCGTACAACTACTACGGTCGCGACCCGCACTATCTGGGCGAGCGCCTGCTCCCCTACGTAAAGCAAGGCGGGATGCTCTACTTAAGCATCCCCGGCATGGTTCGCGACTGCCACGACAACCTGCCCGCCTGCCTGCTCAAATCCTGGGCACCCGAGCAGCTCGACTATATGCACGACATAGCCTGGTGGCGCGCCATGATCGAGCCGACCCCCGGCGTCGAGATTGTCTCGATGCAGCCTATGCTCTGCACGGACGAAGCGTGGGAAGACTGGCTCGCCTGCGACAACGAGTACGCAGCAGGCGACCGCGCTGCCGTTGAAGCCGGCGCGCTCGAATACCTCAACACCATCGCCATCGTGCTGAGAAAGTTCTAAACAATAGCCGCGCGAGCCGTAAACAAACGGCCTCACGCGGCTTCTTTAAAACAAGTTCTGAACAACCGTAAAGCGCAATACGCTACTTGCGCAGCGGCTTGGGCAGCGGAATGCCGGCGGCGATGACGGCCGCGATGATCATGCAAACGATACCCTTGAGTGGGAAGCACATGAGCAGCAGGCCCACAACCATAACAGGCTGGCGCATAACGGCGCCCATCGTCGATGCCGTGCAGACGGCGACGCAAAAGACCGGATCTGCGCCGGTGAGGATGGCAAGGCCGTAGCCCAGGCTTACGCCCGAGAAGATAACCGGGAAGAAGTGGCCGCCGCGCCAGCCCATGTTGATGAGGGCGGGTGTCAGCATGGCCTTGAGAAGACCGGTCGCGATGAGCACACCGGCGGGGATGGTGAGGTAGGTCTCCATAAGTACGTCGGCCTGGGTCTCACCGGCAAACATGGTATAAGGCAGAACTGTGCCGCAGATGGCGAGCGCCAGACCAGCCAGTATGGCCTTGACGACGGGGCGCTCCCCTATTGCATGGGACAGCGCCTCACTTGCATGCTCGGAGACAAAGTACAGCCAACCGCATACGGTGCCGACCAACGCCAGCGGAATGAGCCAGACAAGTTCCAGGTTGCCCACCTCGGCAGCCTCGAACCTCGGCATGCCCATGCCGCCACCCATAAGCTGGCCGAGCAGCAGATAGGTGCCCAGGCCGCCGGCAATCGCGATGCCGTAGACCACGGTCTTTTGCGCCTTGGGCAGCTTGATGGTGATCTCGTCGGACGCGGAGTCCTCGCCAGCGCCCCGACCATCGGCGCTACCGGCGAGCGGCGCCACAAAGCCAAAGATGGGCGCGGTAAAGAGCGCCGTCAGGGCAGCCTGGGTACCCAGCAGCGTAAGCTCCCTAAACTCGGCGCCAAAGCGACGCATGCGGTCGCCGACCCAGCTGCACAGACCCGCGATAACGCCGGTCAGGCCGGCCTCCGGTCCAATGCTTCCGCCAAACAGCAGCGGCAGCAATGCCGCAAGCGAAAGCTTGCCGAGGTTGTCGTACGGGTAGCGACCGTCTTGCTTAACCTTGGCCATCACCTGGTTGAGGTCATCGGTCTTGGTGCCCGTCATCTTTTCGTACAGACCGATCAGCAGGCCGCCCAGCAGGCAGACGAAAAAAACGGGGTACGGCAAAAACCGAACGGACCGCTCGCGAGCTCGGGCGAAGCGACGCCCAGCATATGAGGGATCTCGGTCCATAGATAGTCGATACCGTGCTCCATCGCAAAGAAAAACAGCCAGACCGCGGCGCCCGCAAACGCACCGGTCACGGCCACGCTCACTAAAAACAGCGCACGGTTTTTGGGTTTTGCAAGGTTATCCATCGGGACCTCCCGTGGTCAAAATCGACAAAGATACGTTTTATTGTAGAGCGAGCGTTGCCCGAACGAGCCAACCATCTGCGCCGCAAACGGCACCATTGGGAGTCATAGTGGGGCAGGCTCAAGACTTATCCGGTAATAATCGAGGCAATCTCGCGCAAATCGTCGGCAAAGTAGATGCCGTGCTGGCGCTGCGGGCTCGATAAGCCCTTATCAATCATGTGTCCGAGCAGCGCCTTGAGGTCGTTGTAGTAACCGTCCAGGTTATACAGGATGCACGGCGCACTCAGATGCCCCAGCGACACGGCCGACATGACCTCGGCAATCTCCTCGAGCGTACCCGTCCCACCGGGAAAGGCGATGAACGCGTCACCGAGCTCAATCATCTTGGCCTTGCGCTCGGCCATGTCGCTCGTCACGATGAGGTCGTCGATGCCATCGTGCTGAAACTCGGCCTCGATAAAAAAGCTCGGCTCCACGCCCGTCACGTGTCCACCGGCATCGAGTACGCTATCGGCGAGCGCACCCATCAGGCCCGATTTGGACCCGCCGTATACCAGCGCGTGCCCGTTGGAGCCAATCCAGTTGCCCAGCTCTTGCACCGCAGGCAAAAATGCTGGGTCGTTACCAACGCTGGCGCCCAGGTATACCGTGATATTCATATTTAGTCCCCCTCATCGTGACGCGCGGCGCCCGTTCTAGCGTTGGCGTCGGCGATATTCGCGCACACGGCGCGATAGGTCGGCAAGCTCGTCACGATCGAGCTCTTCCAAATGCTCAAGATCGTCCATAAAGCGCGCCATGGTGTCCTTTTGGCGCATCTTGATGAGCGTATTGCAGTAGTTCACCGCCACGCCCGTGAGCATGGCGATGTAGAAGATGCTGATGACGCTCAAAACGACAGTGATAGCGCGGGCAACCGGCGTCTCGGCCGGGATATCGCCAAAGCCGATGGTCGATACGGTCTCAAAGCTAAACCAGAGGCCGTCGCCAAACGTAAGGGTCGTGGGCTCGGACAGCCAGACGGCCGTCGAGCACAGCAGATAGAAGACGAGAAACAGGCCCGTGATGCGTGCAAAGCCAGCCTGGCGCAACACGTCGGCAAGCGTCCTCAACTTGTTCATCGCGACCCCTTTTCCAGACGCCCAATCACATTCGCTCGTTATTGTCCCACACCCGCAGTTGGGGACGTTCC
>ENA-OPYV01000135-OPYV01000135.1-human-gut-metagenome-genome-assembly--contig:-NODE-135-length-22556-cov-2.208480_pt1 | contig 22556 bp, 43 predicted proteins | sample MGYA00242474_ERZ504485 | MGnify/ENA primary metagenome ERZ504485 (study PRJEB26092, sample SAMD00036263) | human gut metagenome | host: Homo sapiens | study: EMG produced TPA metagenomics assembly of...
GCGAGCGATCTGTCACAACGTGAGCAAAATTCTCTAGCTGCTCTTCACATTCGTTTATTTATTTTTATCATATACTCGAAATCTACAGTTGACCAACACACAAATTAAATTTTTCTTGTGCATAAATAGATATATTCCCATTCACCCCATAAGCAATCACACAAAACAATAACAAAACAACACCATATCAGCTCCTCCAAACACTTCCAATCCGATCATGATCGGTGCGATCAGTGTATTTTGTTACGCTTCCAAAAGACTGCTGCGTATCCTAGTGCTGCACATAACATTGGCGGTAATCCAAGCAGACCTCCAAGGATCACTCCAAGAGATGTTCCTATCGAAAACAGTGGTGTAACTTCTCCACCCTGAAATCCAATTGCCAGTGTAAAGATTGTAAATAATAACTTTAGTATCCAGTCATAGCTATAGATTGTCTGCCCTGTGAATCCTGCCGAGATTATATTCGTTCCAAGTCCACTATATCTTGATCCGTGAATAATAAACAATAACGCTGTTAATGGAATTGCCATAGTTCCGATTCTTAAATACTGATTTATGATCTTTTCTCCCATGAATGCTTTTAACTTACTTAATGAAAAAGAAAACAATCTTCCAGTCAGTCCAAATAAAAATTCCAAGTATGATTACTGATATGATTGTTTTCGTACCAGTTAAAATTTATAGTATTTTTGATCGCCACTGAAAATTTTTTCTAACCCTAGGCTATGAGATGTAAATGCTGCTATATATGCAGACGCCAATGCTGGCAGTAATGCTTCATAATCCATTTTCCCGATTACGATTACCTCGATCGCAAAGAATGTTGCACTTAATGGTGTCTGAAATAATCCTCCGAATCCTGCTGCCATACCGATGACTAACATTATTCTTCCATTCTCTGGGAAGTTAAATTTTCTTCCGAGTGCATGAGATAGGGTTGCTCCGATCTGAACTGCAACTCCTTCTCTACCAGCACTTCCTCCGAATAGATGTGTTAACCATGTTCCAATCATTACTAACGGAATTAGTAGTAATGGAATGGAATCTGTTTTTTGCTGGCCAACTTCGAAGACGAGTTTCATTCCTTTTAGACTTAGTTTACTGAATACGTAATATATTGCTGTGATCACGAGTCCGACAATTGGCAGAAATGGCAGTAAGTATTGATAATGTATGGTTCTGAAATCTGAAATTGCAATCAGTACTCTTCCAAACAAGGCGTCGATCGCACCTACAATGATTCCTACAATGACTGCATGATGAAATATTTTAGCAATTGTATCATATAGTCTTTTTTTTGTCATTTTTTTTATTCCTCTCTTATCATTTAATTGCATCAAAAAAGCTGACAACTCCTGTGTTCATTGCACAGAAGTCATCAGCTTAATAAGCGGTTTCGAATCTCTTCGAGGGAGAACTTCATTCCCTTTTTCTTTTGTTAAGATAGCATATTTTTTATTTTGTGTCAATTTTAAATTCTTTGTAAGATTTTTATATTATGCTTGCTCCAGTTTATCTCTTAAGAAATCCTTTGCATCTATAATTACCTGTTTCCAATCATCGTTTCCGACATACCAGAATTCTCCTACAAACATTCTGACTCCCAGTCGTTTTTAAAGTCTTTATATTTCTTACAAACTCAGTATGTCCTGTTCCAAATGGAATTTCTCTATATTTTCCTGGAACTGTCTCTTTTAAATGTGTTGCAAAAATATGTCCTTTTCCTGTCATTATGTCTTCATTAACATCTACGTCATATAAAAGAGATGCATTTTTCAGGTTTCCGATGTCTGGATATACTCCAAGATATGCCTGATCCACATCTTTTACATACACCATTGCTTTTTCTACCGTATCCATAAAAGGGGTTTCCATTGTTTCAAACCCTAGCAATACTCCCTGTTTCGCTGCCATGATAGCAGCTTCTTTCAGATTTGTCTTAAAATAATCTATTGTTTGAAAATCGCCTTGTTCATAATATACATCATATCCAGCAAGCTGTATGACTCGTACTCCTAATCTTGCAGCCAGGCAAATGGCTTTCTCCATGATTTTCATTCCTCGTTCCCTGATCTTAGGATCATGTGATCCTAATGGATATTTTCGATGACCACTTAAGCAAATGGATTTTATAGGAACTCCTGTTTTTTCGATTGCCTTTTTTATTTCATCCACTGGCTGATCAAGTCTTGCAAGTTTTTCTTCGGTCTCATCAATGCTCATTTCCAGATAATCAAAACCTGCTTCTTTTACCACTTCCAGTTTTTCTTCCCATGAAAGTGTATTAGGCATACTTTTCTCATAAAGTCCCAAATAGTATTCTTTATTTTGATTGACCATAATACGCCCCCGGACCATGTTTACGGTTAAAATGTTTCTCTAATAATGTCTGCTGCATTGGTCCAATTTCTGGATTTGTGACCAACATCGCAATTGCGTTCATTTTTGCACATTCCTCTAAAACAACTGCATTATGAACCGCATTAAAACCATCACTTCCCCATGTAAATGGTCCATGACTATGTACGAGTGCCCCTGGTACTCTTTCCGGATTGATTCCTCGTCTTTTAAATTCGTCCACAATGACTTTTCCTGTCTCTAATTCATAACTTCCCTTATTTCTCCATCTGTCATGAGTCTGGTGCATGGAACTGCTCCGTCAAAATAATCTGCCTGCGTTGTGCCTAACGCGATAATATCTTTTCCTGCCTGTGCAAAACCAGTTGCCCATGTGGAATGTGTATGTACAACCCCGCCAATTCCTGGCCAGTTTCGATAAAATTCCAAATGTGTATCTACATCAGAACTTGGTCTTAATTCTCCTTCAAGGATATTTCCTTCAAGATCTATAAGAACAATATCTTCCGCTGTCATCTTGCTGTATTCTACTCCACTTGGTTTAATTGCAACAATTTCTTTTTCTCGGTCAATTTCTGATACATTTCCCCATGTAAATGTAACTAATCCATGTTGCGGTAATAATAAATTTGCCTCTAATACCTTCTGTTTTAATTCTTCTAACATAAAATCCCTCGCTTATTAATATGTATTCAGGTTTTATTCTGTTACAAAGTATACAGCTGCTTCATTTGCTGTGTGGTTTGCTGCTACAATGATATCTCTGTCTTTTTCGTTAACTACACACAGATTCGCAGGTCCTACTCCTTTTTCTATCATTGTGACTTTATATTCTCCATCCTCATAAGTAACAGCAAATAATTCACAGTCTTTTCTTCTTACTCCACATACAAACGCATTTTGTCCTGCTAATTTTGTTCCAACAAGTGCATGTGCAAAATCAATTTCATTATCATACTTCCAGACTTTTGTATATTTTCCATTAATCTTTTTATAAATCTGAATCGTATCTCCATGAAATTCTTCGATCGTCATGATCTCATCTTCACCATCATTGTCAATATCAACCGTTGCTATTTCTCCGATATGTCCTTCCATGATCAGTTCTGTCTTCCACTGTCCTCCTCGTTTCTGTGGTGCACTGACACGAAGAATTCCCTGATCACTTCCAAGTATCCAACATCTTTTCCGACTTCCTTTGTCTGCCAGAATCCATGATTTCTATATAATCCATCAACTAAATTTCAAGTTCAACACCCTTTGCAGGGTCTTCTGGTAATTCTGCAACATAAATACGTCCCGGTACACTCCAATCGTTCTTTTCTTTTTTGGATGTCGCTACCGTTGCAGCAATCAGATAATTAATTCCGTTCGCATGGAAAATGCCAAAACGATGCACATATGGAATAGACACTACATCTTTAAATTTCCATTCTCCATCTTCGTATTTTCCCCATACGATCTTAGCTAAAGATGGTGTTACTTTTAAATAAAATTCCTGTACAGCAAGGAATTCCTTTTCTTTTCCTGGAATCGGAACGATTGACATACATCCACCTGGTGTTGTCCAGACATTTTGTTTCTTTTCGAAATCTTTTCCATAATACATGTTACAAGCAATTTCTGGATCTTCACTTGCAAGTAGTACATGATTTTCTCCATCAAAGGAAATATTGCTTGCACAGTAGCATCTCTTCATCTCATCTAAATGTTTTTTCTCAATTTTCATGGTTTTTTCTCCTTTTTTGGGTATAAGAAAAGCTGCATAATGCAGCTTCTCTATTCTTCGATAAAATACGTTTTACTGCGAATTGTCTGATTATCCAATTTCAATATCAAAATCATCTTTCAATTCTTCATCTTCATGTACTGTTTCAACTGGACGCGCTGGTTTTGTTACAGAAACAATTACCGCTGTAACCATAGCTCCGATCAACCATGCTGCAATCCATAACATTGGATTACTTGCCAGTGGAACCGAGAAGATTCCACCATGCAGTACAGGAACTGTTACTCCCCAAGTTAAGATTAATCCATGAGCAACACCTGAACCAATTGTTACCGCCGGAATGACTCGTTTCGGATCATTAAAGGCAAATGGTAATGCACCCTCTGTTACCTGACACAATGACATTGCGATCGCAACTTTTGCATCTTCTCTTTCTTGTTCTGTATATTTTTTAGGAGTTAATACCAGTGCTGAAATTGCCATACCCATTGGAGGTGCCATAGCCGCCGCATTTTTTCCGGCTGCAGGTCCCCAGATTCCAGAGGCTGCGAATGCACTGACAACAGAGAAACAAATTTTATTCACAGGGCCTCCCATATCAAATCCGGTCATACATCCTAAGATAAATCCTAATAAGAATTTTGATCCCGTGTTCATATTCATAAAGAAGTCAACAGCTGCCTGTGTTAATGCTGCAAGTGGCGGTCCAAAGACAAACATGATCAACAGCGTCGCTATAATTCCGGATATTACCGGATAAATAACGATCGGATACATTGATTTCAAAGCTTTTGAATCTGGGAAATGTTCCTGCATCCATAAGATCATAATACCAATTAAGAATCCACAAATTAATGCTCCAAGGAAACTGGCTTTTACCTGTGTTGACAAATATCCTGCTACTACACCTGGTGCAATTCCTGGTTTACCACAGATAGAGTAAGCAATTCCTGCACAAAGTACGGACATCATTAATGCAAATGCTGCATTTCCTGCCTGTAAGAATGCATATCCAATAGTTCCTGCTGTATCAACATTCCCTGCCAGACGAGCAAGTGCTGTACAAAATCCACCGATAACGATAACAGGGATCATATAAGAGATACCACTCATACAATGCTGCTTTAAGTTTTTAAATACGTCTTTTAACATATCTTCTCTCCTTTCAGTACTTTTATTTCTTCAATGCACCTAATTTTTCTTCAATCTTACGAAGAAGATGTTCTGGTGATTTGATTGCTGTTGCAACAGGTACTTTAACCATTGGTTTCCTTTGAATCTTTCTGTTCCAGATACAGCAACATCAGATGCGATCAATACACAATCTGCAGCATTGATATCTTCATCTGTTAATGCAAATTCAACACCACCGCTTCCCTGTGTTTCGATTTTTACACTCCATCCAAATTTTTCTCCAGTTTCTAACAGTTTTTCTCTAGCCATATAAGTATGTGCGATTCCACAAGTGCAAGATGTAATTCCAACAATATTCATAATTAAGCTTCCTTTCTCTTTGTAAATTCATTAAAATAAGTTTCAAATAGTTCAAAAAATTCTTCTTTTGTTTCACATTTCATTAACGCGTCGACATGTGCTTTATGTGCTACAACGCTAGCAAGCTGTGATAGATTCTGAAGATGTGTCTTCTGAAGATCTCCAGTTGGTGCTGCTAATAAGAAAATCAGACTTACTGGCTGATCATCAAGGCTTTCCCATTCTACTTGACTTGTTTTACTTTTCCGATCGCAACACTTGCATTGATTACCTGATCTGTTAAACCATGAGGAATCGCAATCCCTCCAAGACCTGTTCTCCAATCGCTTTCTCTTTCATAAACCGCTTCCAGGAATTTTATCCAGATCTTTAATATTTCCTTTTTTTATAAAGCATAGAACTTAAACTGTTTTTAAAACTCCATCTTTATCTGTTGCATCCATATCCAGATCTATTAAATCAAGATCCAGAATGTCTAATAAATTCATAATATGTACCCTCCTTTAAAGTTTTTACTTGCTTCTATTAATGTTTCATATATTTCTCTGTCTTTCTTGCATTCTCTTATCTTGTTGACTATCTCCATATTACTTAACATTTTATACAACCAGTTCATTTGCATTACATTTTTTTGCATCTGTTTTTTGCAACTGCTAACATTACGATAAAATCAACTTCCTGTGTGTTCCAGACAATCGGATGATCCAGCTTGCAAAATGCAATCTGTGTTCGCTTTACATCCTCATGGAATCCATGTGTCAGGATAATACCATCTCCTACTTCCGTAGATCCCATATTTTCTCTTTTTAAAACACCTTCAAAAAAATCTTGGTGTCACTGCGCCGCACATGCGAAGATAATTTGACATCTCTTGCAAGACCTGAATCTTATCAATTTGCTCATGAAAGACTTTTACTGTCTGCATGGAGAAATTTGTTTATTAATACTTGGATTTTTCTTAATAGTGTTCGTATTTTCTGTACATCTACTTCCGTCAGCAGCGGATTTACTTGTACATAAGGTTTGTCTGTGTTAAGTTCCACTGTTGAAATGATATATTTACATTTTTCTAACTGTTCCTCATCATTCATGGAACAATGAATAAATGTTACATCTGGGAAGTTTTCCTGAAGCTTTACAGAAAGTAATCTTGATACTCCTACTCCAAGAGAGCAGATAACCGCTACCTGCACATGATCTTTGCCTGCTGTACAGCTACTGACAAATGCAATGCCACATAAGCAATTTCTCCTTCACTTGCATTTGCTCCGATATATTTTTTGAAACTTGATTGATGATCAGAGCCAGATAATAATAGCTGGCATAATTAGTCTTAATCTCATTCAATAATGGGTTATATAGATTTAATCCATATTTCAAACGATATACTGTTGGAAGCAAATGAAGCATCAGTGATCTTTTAAAACTGGTCATTTGATTCTAAATCTAATGACATGATCTTATCGGATTTCAAAATAAAATCTTCTGCTATATTTTCAGCAATCTTTCTCAGATCATTTAAAAAATCATTTTCTAAAAATGAGCTTTCATTCAAATACATACCTAAAAGATGCATAAGCAGATTATCTGCTTCATCTTTTGGAATCTCACAATTTCCATATGTTGAAAGTTCCTTTATCAGGATGTCGAACTCTTCTTTATAAGAAAATGTCTCACTATCCAAGGCTTTTGAATTTTCTATTAATAATGCTTTTATTTTTACCTATTCTCATTAACATAACCGATGCATGAAAAGCCAGATTGTTTATATTCACTTCATTTAAGTGCATATTATATTGTCATTCCAGTTATGTATAATGTCTTCGATTTCCTTAACATCAATATCCAGATATGTTTCCATCAAGCTTTCAATGGACTGATTTTTTTCACTCAGTTTTACCTGCTAGTGCAGCAACTGCATTTCGAATATTTTTCTTCATCTCCACTGACATAAAAACCTATACTTGGTTTCTTCATTAAACTAAGATCATATTTCTCCAGCCATTTTGAGATCTCCTGAAGATCTTTTTCAATTGTTGACTTGCTTACATAAAGATTATTCTGTAATTTATATGGATATATTTTATTTTTGACAGCAATATCTGTACTAAAATGCAGCCTCTTCGGTATTCTTTCGAATAAGACTCTACTAAGTCATGTTCTCCTTTTACATCAAGAAACAATGCATCTTTTTCGTCTTGTGTACCTTCAATCCAAATACCAACTCTTGGTTTCTTTTCAAGTTTCATGGAATGAACCAGGATTTCTGATTCTATTTTTCAAGATCAGATCGAATCGTCCGGCTGCTGACATTTAACTGCTCTGCTAATTCTTGTGTTGTAAGTGGTTTTTTCTGCTTTTTAAAAAGAATCTGAATTAAATTTTCTTGTCTGTTCATATATTTCTCACCTGCGGAATTGTTACGATCAATGGATCTTTAAATGAATATTGGCTACCTGTATATTCTAATCCCTTTTTTTGTTCATGGCTATGAAGTATTCGAACTAGATTTCCATATCGATATAAATAATATGTCAGTGCCACAGCTAAAATCGTTAAGCATATTGCTGCAAGCCATACAAGATTTAAAACAAACATGCTCCTACACCGACAACTCCTAGAATACTTTTGATGTATGTCATTGTCGTATTCCATGTGATATTGATATTTTTATTTTTTTCATCTCTTTCAATCTTGTAAAACCACATATAATTTCTCCTTTATTTTGACTGAGCTTTGTGTCCTCCAACCTCATCTCTTAAAGATGCGATCACTTTCGCTGAAAATGAATCATCCTGTTTTGATCTTAAACGCATCATCAGTGAAGTAGAAATAATTGGGATTGGAACTCCAAGTTCACAAGCAGACTCGATTGTCCATCCTGTTGTTTTACTTGCTCCAACAACTCCTTTGATCTTTTCTAGATCTGGATCTTTTCTAAATGCATTTGCTGCAAGTTCTAACAGCCATCCTCTGATAACACTTGATTTACTAAGTGAATCTGCAACGTGTTCCAGATCGTAATCAAATTCACTTTTTTCAAGAAGTTCAAATCCTTCTCCTAATGTCTGCATGTATCCATATAACATTGCATTGTGAATCATTTTAAGATAATGACCACTTCCTGTTTTTCCTGTGTAAAGACATCCGTTTGTTGTTGCAATGCTTTCTAACATTTCCTGAAGATCATTTTTAAATACTTCCGGATCTCCTCCACACATAAAACTTGCCCCGTGTCTTGCTCCGTAAACCCCTCCGCTTGTTCCGATATCAAAGAAATAAATTCCTTTCTCTTCCATCTTCTTTGCTGTCTTTAAGCTGTCTCGATGATCTGAATTTCCACCATCGATCACGATGTCTCCTTTTTTACATAAACCACTTAATTCATCTAATACTGAATTTGTGATCTTTCCAGCTGGTAACATAACCCAGATCACATCTTTCTGATCCGCAGATACCAAACCTTTTAGAGTTTCATATGATTTAATTCCAGATTCTTCAGCCTTCTTTCTGGCTTCTTCATTTACATCGAATCCTTCTACATCAACCTCGTGGTCTTTCATATTCAGGGCTAAATTAAATCCCATTTTCCAAGACCTACCATTTTAATTTCATGACTTGGCTCCTTTCTTTTGTCACTTTTGTCTTTCGATAGGCTTATTATATGAATTTTTTTGTGACATTTCTATAGTTTTAGTCTATTCCAAACCAAAGGTACTTCCGCTTTTATATTTCCACATTTTCCTCCATTTCCGCATTTGAATTTCCACATTTCCACTTTTTGAAAGATATCAAATTGACACACTTTATAATTCGTGTTAACTTTCTTAGTATCAGAAAGGAGCTGTCCATGCAAATTATAAAAAACGTCAGTCATCGAAAATATTAAACATAACTTTGAAGAACTCTTTCCTGCAGAGAAAAAAACTGCACAATATATCCTTGATCATCTTGAAGAAGTAACCCTTCTTAATATCTCACAGCTTGCTAAAAAAGCTCATGCAAGTGAAGCTTCCATTGTCAGAATGGCAAAACATCTAGGGTATAATGGTTTCTTCCAAATGCGGCTTCTTCTTTCAAATGATGTCGCACAAAAAAGACAGTGATATGTTAAACAATGCCCCCTTACTTACAAGTGAAAAAATATTTTCTGCTTGTGCAAACCGCATTCGTTCACTCTCAAGTTTCATCTCTACAAATGATCTGCTCTGTGCTGCAAAATTGATCTGTGAAGCCAGAATATGTCATATTATAGGGGCTGGAAATACAATCCCGATTGCTTCTGATCTTGGATTCCGCCTTCAGAGGAACGGGCAATCCTGTATGTATTCTTCATTGCCAGAACAGTATTTTAATAACATTGCACTTGGTGATTCTTCTGATCTTGTAATTGCGATCAGTCGTTCTGGTGCTTCAACACAAGTTTTAAAAGCGCTTTCCCTTGCTAAGAAAAAAGAAATGAAGATTCTTGTGATCACTGCTGATCCAAACTCTCAGATCATGGATTTTTCAGATGCTATTTTACAGATTAACGACACGAATGAAATGCATGATCAAAAATGTTCGTGCTGATTCTCATTTATTAGAACTCGCTGTCAATGATGCTCTCATTTATGTTATTAAAAAATTTATCCTCTCTTTAATTTTTGATGATAAATTGCCAACTCAGATAAACGATGTAGAATTATTGCTTAGCGAAAACTAAAATTTTAGATATGAATTTTTATGTAGATGAAATATATTTTTATTTCATCTATTTTTTATTGACTTTTGTGAAAATATTTTTTATAATAACCACAATCCCAAAGTTTCTATGAAAATATTTTTTACGAAGGAGGTATTTATGTTAGTTACAATGAAGGAAATTCTTGATCGAGCAAAAAAAGATAATTATGGTGTTACTGCCCCGAATGTACAAAGTGAGGATACCGTACGTGCTGTTATCAAAGTTGCTGAAAAGTGTAATTCTCCAATGATCATTGATGTGAATGCTTTTATACATCCCGATCTTCCGTGGTTTATACACATGATCCGTGATCTTACAGAAAAATCACCTGTACCTTTTGCAATCAATTTAGATCATGGAAAAAGTTATGAAGATATCATGTTAGGAATCAATTCTGGTTTTACTTCCATTATGGTTGATTGTTCTTCTTTAAGCTATGAAGATAATATTGCTCAGACAAAAGAGACTGTAAAAATGTGCCGTCCTCTTAATATCAGTGTAGAAGCTGAATTAGGTCACGTTGGTCAGGGTGTTGATTATTCTTCCGATGGTTCTGATCATTTTACAAACCCTGAAGAAGCAAGAAAATTTGTGGAAGAAACAGGAATCGATTGTCTTGCTGTAGCTATCGGAACTGCTCATGGACGTTATCACGGCACTCCTCACATCGATTTTGATCTGTTAAAACAGATTACCGATATTGTAGATATACCACTTGTATTACATGGTGGAAGTGGAACTGGTGATGAAAATTTAAGAAAAGCTGTAAAAAATGGTATTCAGAAAGTCAACCTTGCAACAGAACTTGTCGTTGCCGGAAAAGAAGAATTAGAAACTTTTATTCAAGATAAAAACTTTGATAAATGGCAGTTGATTCCGTCTTTTATCAAGGGATATTCTGACCGTCTGGAACATTATGTGAAATTATTTGATCAGGAAAATAGAGCTTGGTAAGGAGGATTTTATTATGATACGTTTTCATGATGCCTGCGGAACTACAGGTAAAACAGTTGCTGCAAGATTACTGCCCGACACAGATTTGATCGAAGGTATTGAAGAAGTATGTAAAAAAAATAATATTAAACATGCTTATGTTACCTGTTTTGGAAGTTTTAAAAAATGTGGTTATATGTATCTTGTTCCAAAAGAAGATGCGAAAGTCGGCGCTGGATATGGGAATGTTCTGCAAAAAGACGGCCCAGTAGAATTTCTAAATGGAACCGGTGTTGTTTGTCAAAATAATAATGCCTATGACACACATTTTCATGCGACAATGTGTGATGCTTCTGGTAATGTCTTTGGTGGTCATATTGTAAAAGGATATACTCCAACACTGACAACCGTTGATCTTATTATTTTTGAAATCAAAGATATTGAAATGCTTCGTGTTTACGATGAAGAAACTGATCTTACACAATTTCTTCCTGAGTAATATCGTTTGTTGGAATCATTTAGTTTTTTTAACGGAGGGGCATACTTATGAAACATATAAAACTTGCTGTTATTGCAGATGATTTTACAGGCGGGGCAGATGCCGCAAGTTTTCTAAAACGGAAACACGCAAATGTTGTTTTGTTAACAGGAATCCCTCAAACTCTTCCTGATTGTGACTGTGTAGTTTTTGCCTTGAAAATACGCAGTATTCCTGTATCTGATGCGCTTAAGAAAGTTCATGACGTTCTGCTCTTTTTAGATCAGTATCATGTTGAACATTTATATTATAAATATTGCTCTACTTTTGACTCTACACCAAAAGGAAATATTGGACCTGTTATGGATTTCCTTCTCGACTACTATGATCTTCCTTACAGCATTCTCTGTCCATCCCTTCCAGTAAATGGGCGTACTGTTGAAAATGGCATTCTTTATGTGAATCATCAAAAGTTATCAGAAAGCCCTTTAAAAGATCACCCGTTAAATCCCATGTGGGATTCTTATATTCCTAAAATTATGGAACTACAAAGCAAATACCCTTGTTTTGTACTGAAACGAAACGAGTCTTTAACGTCATTTCTGGAAGAGAGAATGAGATCAGATTCAAAGTTTTATATTGTCCCTGATTATTCTGATTCTCAGGATGCTAAAAGAATCGTATCTTGTTTTGGAGATAATTTTCTCTATAGTGGTGGAAGTGGATTATTAGAATTTCTTTTTGATTTTTCTTCTCCAGAAAAATTTTTCAGACATCTTTTGATAACCGCACGATCATTTTTATGTGGAAGCTGTTCAAAAGCTACCAGGCTGCAAATACAACATTTTAGCGAAAATTATGAATGTTTATCTATCAATGAATCCAGTGATGATCTGACTTACATAACATCACTTATTGATGAGCAGAAAAGTCCATTGTTAATATATAGTGATGCTGTGTTGAAAAATTTTTAAAACAGAAAAAAAATCCTCTGCACTTTATACAGCTGCCAGGAAAATAGAGTCTATTCTATCTTCCATTGCTGTTTATGCAAAAGATCATAACTATCACAAAAATCATTGTTGCTGGTGGAGAAACTTCTGGAGCTGTGACCTCAAGATTAGGGTATACCGCTTTTTATATCGGTCAGGAAATCTGCCCTGGGGTTCCTGTTTTAATCCCTGAAGAAGATGAGCATTTACAGCTTATATTGAAATCTGGAAATTTTTGGTGGTAAGGATTTCTTTTTGAAAGCTATGAATATGTGATTTCTGGAAAAGGGCCAAAAGGACAGAAGATTGATAATTTGGAGCAATCTTCTGTCCTTTTGTTTTGATTAAATTCATGCTAATATCTCTTCACTTCGGATTCTTCAATGTTACATTCTTCTGCTATCTGTGCTGCAGTATAACCCTTTTGAGATAACTTGAAAACTTTCTTTGCCAGTTGTATTCCCTCATCCTTAGCAGTTCTCATCCGGCTCACCTCGTCACTCACTGCCATTTCCTCTCTCAGATATAAATACCGTTCTCATCCGGCTCACCTCGTCACTCACTGCCATTTCCTCTCTCAGATATAAATACCGTTCTTTCTCATCCTGACTCATCTTATACATCTCATTCTTCACCGCCTCTCTATATGGGTTCCCACGGATTGTTTCCTCGACCTGCTTCCAATCCTTTGCCGCAAGTAATTTCGCCCAATAGTACAATTCTGTCTGTTTTCTTCTTCTGTTGCTGATTCTACTTGTTTTAATTGTACCACATGAAATTGTAACTTACTACTATATTCCTCGTTTGTCTTTATATCTAATAATTTAATATGATGATGAAATCCAGGTGTTTTCATTAAATCAAAATCCAAAATCCCAACATGAATACATGGTTCTAAATCGCCATATGGCTGTCCATGATAAAGTCCTTCCGTAAACATTCTGCAATTATAAAACAAACTTCGTTCTGTCCAGTCTTCTTGATAACGATTCTGCATTTCAATATTAATTTTCTTATTGTCGTTTAAATAAATTTTTATATCCAGAATTCCCTCTTTTCTTCTTCTATTCTCCCCCTCTTCAAACGGATCAATAACTTCTAGCTTCACAACATCTTCTTCATCCAATCCCAATAATGCAATCAAAAATCCTCTTGCAATATAATTCATTTTAAATAATTTGCGAAATGCATAATTGTTTGTCAATTGAATGTTTAATGGTTCTTTTTCTGCTGCCTTTTTTCTTAAATACTGTTCTCTTGAATAAATGGTATCTTTCATGCCCTTCCTCCTTTTTACATTAATATCCAATTTTTGTAATTTGAATTATACCAAGATGCTCTATTTATTTCAAGATATTTTTGTAATATTTTCCATTGTTTTACATTTCATTATTGCAAAAGCTTATTATAAAAAGGAATCCTGCCATACAGGATTCCCTCCATTTTTACTATTTGATTTCACACGCCTTAACCTTTCTGCTTCATCCGCTTAATCACTTTAAGCCGTGTAAATTCCTCTCTTTCCTTCTCTTCCAGCTCATTCGAAATCTTATAAACCAATCCAGTATAAGTTGGAATCGTAATATTTTTAAGAGCATTTGCCCTCTTCTGTGTCTTCTTAATACTCGTTGCCAACCGATAAGCTGCATTTTCCACCATAGAAAGCTTGATCGTCAGATCCTTCACCTGCCGAAACGCTTCTCTTGCAATATCAATTGACTCAAATGTCCCATCCATCGCATACGTCAACTGATTCTCATGTGCATCATATTTCACATATGGAATCTCTGTTCCCATGATACTTCTTGTCTGAATCTGTATCGAATCCTCGATTGGAACCGTATAAGCAAGTTCTTCTACCTTACTGATCCCATGCTGGATATTCGCCCTCTGAAGGCATGCATACGCTCTTGTAAATGTTGTATCAATCTCTTCCTGAATATCTTTCGCCTCATCGATCAGATCCATCAGCTCACGAATCAGGATATTTCTTTTTTTATCCATCAGATCGTAACCCTGTTTTGCCAATGTAAGAGAGTTCTTGGCTGCGATCAGATTTCCTTTGGTCGGGAATTCTCGTGGGTCCATAATCTCACCACCTTTAGCTTTCCTGCTCTTTTGGCAGGTATTTATCGATGATCTTCGTGTCGATTCGATCCAATTCTTCTCTTGGCAGGATTTTTAATAATTCCCATCCAAGATCCAATGTTTCGATCATGGAACGGTTTTCTTCCGGCCCCTGACCGATATATCGTTCCTCAAATGCCTTTCCAAATTCCAGATATTTTTTATCAATTGGGGATAACTCATCTTCTCCGATAACAGATGCTAAGTTTCTTGCTTCTCCCACTTTCGCATAAGCGGAAAATAACTGATTTGCAAGATCCTGATGATCTTCTCTTGTGTATCCTTCTCCGATTCCATCTTTCATCAGACGAGAAAGCGATGGCAAAACACTGATCGGTGGATAAATGGACTGTCCGTTTAAATTACGATCCAGTACGATCTGCCCTTCTGTAATATAACCAGTTAAGTCAGGAATTGGATGAGTGATATCATCATTTGGCATAGTTAAGATTGGTAACTGTGTGACCGAACCTTCTGCTCCTTTGATGATTCCTGCACGTTCGTATAATGTTGCAAGTTCACTGTACAAATATCCTGGATATCCTTTTCTGGATGGAATTTCTCCTTTCGATGAAGATACCTCACGCATCGCTTCCGCAAACGATGTCATATCTGTCAGGATAACTAAGATATGCATATTACAGTCAAATGCAAGATATTCTGCTGCAGTTAAGGCTACTTTTGGTGTGATCAATCGTTCTACAACTGGGTCATTTGCAAGATTTAAGAACATACATACATGATCTGCAACACCACTTTCCTCAAATGTCTTCTGAAAGAAATCCGCAACATCATGTTTGACACCCATTGCTCCAAAGACTACCGCAAATGGCTCATCTGAACCATCACCAAGAGATGCCTGTTTTACGATCTGGGCTGCCAGCTGATCGTGTGGAAGTCCGTTTCCTGAGAAGATGGGAAGTTTCTGTCCACGGATCAGTGTTGTTAATCCGTCAATTGCTGAAATACCTGTACGGATATAGTTTCTTGGATATTTTCTGCGGACCGGATTTAATGGAAGGCCGTTGACATCTCGTTTGACATCGGTGATCAGTGGTCCTAATCCATCGATTGGTTTTCCGATTCCGTTAAATGTTCTCCCTAGCATATCTGGTGCAAGAGAGACTTCCATCGGGTGTCCAGTTAATTTTGTTCTTGTATTATCAAGGGACATATTTTCCGTTCCCTCAAATACCTGAATCACTGCTTTATCTTCGTATAATTCAATGATCCTTCCGATTTTTTTCGTTTTTCCATCAACCGTAAATTCGACGATCTCATCAAAAAATGCGTCCTGTACTCCTTCCAGAATGACAAGCGGACCATTGATGCTGCTTAGTCCTAAATATTCAATTCCCATAAAATGACCGCCTCCTTATGCATTCTTTTCCAGTACTGCGTCATAGAAATCATCAATCTGTTTACGGTAGAGATCCAGTAATTGCAGATTGTCATTCGGAACATCGTATTTGATCGCAATGACTTTCTCAAAGATCCCTTCTGCTTTTAGCACACTCATTGGCATTCCTCTCGCTACAAGTTCCCTGCTCTTTTGATACAGATATAAAATAACTTCCATCATTTTAAATTGCTTCTCCATGGACACGCAAGTGTCATCTTTATGGAAAGCATTTTGCTGCAGAAATCCTAATCGGATCACCCTTGCGATCTCTAACGTTAATTTCTGATCATCTGGAAGAACATCCCCACCGATCAGTTTTACGATCTCCATCAAACTACTTCCTGATTTAAGATCGCCATCAGACGATTTCGATAGTCTACAAAATTGGGGGATACATGATCTCTGTACCAGCCGCCGAGATCTGTCAGATATTCACTGTAACTCGTTAACCAGTGAATCGCTGGAAAATGTCTTGCGTAAGCCAAGGATTTATCAAGTCCCCAGAAGCAACGGACAAATCGTTTGGTATTCTGTGTAACTGGCTCTGAGAAATCTCCTCCCTGCGGAGATACTGCACCGATGATCGTTACAGAACCGTCCGTTCCATTTAAGTTGTGCATCATTCCAGCTCTCTCATAAAAAGCTGATAATCTGGAAGCTAAATATGCCGGAAATCCTTCTTCTGCTGGCATCTCTTCCAGACGACCGGACAATTCTCTTAACGCTTCTGCCCATCTTGAAGTAGAATCCGCCATGATCGCGACATCATATCCCATATCACGGTAATATTCTGCCAACGTAAGTCCTGTATAAATAGATGCTTCACGTGCTGCTACCGGCATATTGGATGTGTTGGCGATCAGTGTTGTTCGGTCCATCAATGGATTACCACTCTTTGGATCAACTAATTCTGAAAATTCTTCCAATACCTGTGTCATCTCATTTCCACGTTCCCCGCATCCGATATAAATGATAATATCCGCATCGGACCATTTCGCAATCTGATGCTGTGTCATTGTCTTTCCAGTACCAAAACCACCTGGAATTGCCGCAGTTCCACCTTTAGCAATCGGAAACATTGTATCCAGTATTCTCTGGCCTGTTACCAGTGGCACACATGCCGGAATCCTGTCGTGAACAGGTCTTGGAACCCTGATTGGCCATCTCTGGATCATTGTTAACTGTTTTTCCGTTCCATCGTCCAATCTTAACGTGATCATATGATCCTTGATTGCATGTTCTCCATCAGATGCCACAAAAGTAACCGTTCCTGTAAGATCTGGCGGCACCATGCATTTGTGTACGATGGCTCTTGTTTCCTGCACTTGGGCATAGATATCACCGCCATGAAGAATATCTCCTTCATTGACAACTAATTTTGTGTCCCATAGTTTCTCCATATCAAGTGAATCTACACTGATACCTCTTGTGATAAATGCACCTGCATTTTCTGCGATTCTCTCTAAAGGACGTTCAATTCCATCAAAAATGTTATCAAGAATTCCGGGAGCTAATGTGACGGATACTGCCTCCCCGCTTGCTTCCACGATCTCGCCCGGTTTAATCCTGATGTTTCTTCATATACCTGAATCGTCGTACGGTCTTTATCCAGAGAAATGACTTCTCCAACTAATTTTTCTTTGCCGACATAAACCATTTCTGACATCTTAAATCCAGTATTTCCAGCCAGATAAATGACAGGTCCGTTAATTCCATAAATTGTTCCAGTCTTACTCACCTGTCACACCCCCTTTAAAGGTAAATTCTTCGTATTCTTTCTCCAAAGCACCTGAAAATGAATGATCGATCAAGATATTTCTTCCCGGAATAATCGAACGGATTCCTCCAAGAAAATCTTCTTCGCTGACTGTTACTGTCATTCCAGTTCGTTTTTCGAGGAATTCTTTTTTGTCCTCATCCGAACTGTTAATATAGATTGTCAATGGATTCCCATCTGCGAATCTCGCCGCTTTTGCAATATAGGATACAAGTAATTCTTTATACGCTTCGGTTTCATGTATTCTTCTGCCATTTCCCGGACTCCTCAAACAATTTATTTTTTAATTCATTCTGCACTCGGCTTAATTGTCTTCGAAGTTTTAGCTGCCCTTTGGATGTTACTGTATTTAACTGCTGCCTTGCCGATGCTGTTTCGGTCTTGATCCTCGTATCTGCCTGCATCACAGCTTCTTGTTTATGTGTTTTGAACACGCCTTCCAATGCCTTCTGATGCTGATCTATGATTTCATTTCCTCTGGCTCTTGCTTCTTCCATGGCAGCTTCTCTGATATGTGAAATCTTTTTCTTCTACTGTCAATGTTGTCACCTTCCTTCTACAGCCGGCTTACAATTTCAATCCAATCGCCTCATTGACATAAGACGTGATAAAATCTTTCTTCCGTCCAGTTCCGTGCCTGTCAGGAATCTCGATCAGAAGCGGCATTTTCCGCTCCAGCTTGATCTCGTCGATCAATTCTGGAAATTCTCTTCCAAATTTCTCTGTCAAAAGCACGATCCCAATCTCTGGATCACTCATAGCTTTCTCGATTGCTTCTTTTAATTCATCCCTTTCATGAACTACGATCCCATCAACCCCGGCTAACCGCATTCCTGTCAATGTATCTACGTTATCGCTGATCAAATACATCTTCATAATTATCACTTCCTGATCTATCCAAGTTTACCAATGATCATAAATGAAATGATCAATCCATACAGACATACACCTTCTGCCAGACCTACGAAGATCAGTGATTTACCTAAGGCACTTGGATCTTCACTGATTGCTCCTAAAGCTGCACTTGCGGCACTCGCTACGGCGATACCACCACCAACACAAGAAAGTCCTGTTGATAATGCTGCTGCCAGATATCCAAGTCCTGTAGCCATTCCTGCATCAGAACCTGCTTGTGCTGCCTGTACCGGATCTGTGACAAACATCATCACTCCGGCGATCACAATGATCCCGAAGAAGAAAAAAGCGTTAAATGCAATACTTCGTTTATAACGTTTCTTTGTTCTCTCTCCATGAAGAAAATAACCAAATGGAATAAATATACTTAAGATTAATGCTGCGATGATCGCTAATTTGATTGCTAATGTCATAACCGATACCTCCTAATTTTCCTTGCCTGCATGATTGTCATACGGATGGAATTCTCTTCCTGATCCCGTATAGAAACGACTGAACATTTCATAATATTCCAGACGCAATACCTGAATTCCGACAACCAGACCTTCTAGTCCACACACGATAATATTTCCAAGAACAATGATGATCCAGTTTGGATTTCCTGCTCCATCTGTGATCCCTCCGAGCATCAGAACAACTTCCATCATAGCCGCATGGCTCACTGCAAATGCCCCGATACGCACAAATGAGATCGTGTTAGAGAAGAAACTTAACATCGTCTCGAACAATTCAAAAAATCCCTGCACCAGAAACATTCCACGCCGCCTTCTGCTTTTGGTTTCTTTCCTTCCACGAGCTGTCCTAATGGTTCTTTTAATAAGAACATGATCACTGGAATTCCAAGGAAAATGATCATCATGATATTTCCTGGTGTTTTATGACCTGTCATATAAAGCACGATCGTTAAGACAAGGAATCCATAAAATACAAGTCCTGCAACTCCATTTGGGCTGAAGAATAAATTTTCTTTATCCCCACGTTTCTTTGCATTGATGATCTGAAATACCATCGCAAGCAGGATCAGTGCCATACCAAATGCAACTGCCACGATAAATACAGTATTTAACTGCCCAACAAACGGTAATTTCATCATCGTATGCATTGGCGATAACCACATTGGTTTAATGATCGTTCCTTCAAATCCAAAGAAGCTTCCAAACATAAAGCCAAAGAATGTAGAAAAATTCCGGCAACAGAAATGATTCCTGCTAGATTCCATTTCTTGATCTTATATAGTAATCCCCCGCCGATAAACAAACACAATCCCCTGACCAACATCCCCCAAACATCGCTCCAAAGATAAAGGTGTAAGTCAGTGCCACGAAAAATGGTTGGATCCATCTCATCATGGGATGGCAGTCCATACATTCTGATAAACATTTCAAATGGTTTGAAGAATTTGGGATTCTGTAATTTCGTTGGTGGATCACCGAAGAATTTTTCTCTTCCTTCTTCAACAATGATCGTGATCCTATCATCATCTTTTGTCTCCTCAATAAATGCCTGTGTATCTTTTTCACTCATCCATCCACAGAGAATGTAGTAATCTTCCTGTTCTTCATTTTCCATACAGGCTGCCATTTTACGCACATCGAAGTTATTGGATAATTCTTCTAACTTATATCTCGCTCCTTCTGAACCTTTCTTTGCCTTGCTGATAAGAAATCATTCATCTGTTTCTGGACATTTTCGATTTCTTTTTCAATCTCATCGATCTGATTTCTTAAATTCCTGCAAATCTCTGCCGGCATTCCTTCGTAATCGTCTGGAAGTGCGATATTTTCAAAATGCAAAGATTTAAAGGTAGAATCAATCTTTCCCATCTCCTTATGTGCAGCAAAATAACATCCATACACATAATTTTCATTTCGGATCCCTTCTAAAAAAATTGCATTGAGATCATCGAATAAATATTTTTCAAGTTTCTGATAATACTCTATGTTTACTCGTCCGAATCTGACTTTCATATATTGATAGCCATAAACTTCTTTTAAATTTAACTCTAAAGGCTGAAACGGTTCAAGTTCATGAAGTTTTTCTAATAATTCTTCTTTCTGCTTCTTTTAACCGGTCTTCCCTTGCCTTAAGGTCCAGATAATCATGATTGAGATCCCTGATCATTGTCAGGATCTCATCTGCCGTAAGAGATGTATCCATCTCTCCTTTTTGGCTGTGCAAGCATCAATACATACTGTTCCGCTTTAGAAAGCGGTTCTTTGTAAGGATTCACATCCATAAACGGCATGAGGTTATCTGTCGTTTTCAATTCTGTGATCGCATTTTCCAGCTGCATTTCGTATTTGGAAAGGTAAGATGCACTTACCCTGTCAATATCAGTTCTCGGTCCGGAAATGCTTAAGAATTTCATCTTTACGATCATGATGCATTACCTCCTTGACGTCGTTGCTTTTGCACCAGATACTGTAATGTCTCCCGTTGCGATAATCCATAGCGAATACATTCCAGTGCCGTGGTGATCTTATAAATCTCTTCCTCCTTTAAAAATAAATATTGTTGTATACTTGCCAGAGAATACGGATGGTTTCTGTAAGCGATCGTTAAGATATGTTCCACACATTCATTCACAATACTCTCAATCTGCACCTGTTCTCCGAACTCATATTTCTTTCCGTAATAAGTTTCATTTAATCTTCTTTTGAATTCTTCCACTGATGGCGCTTCGACCAGATCTTTAAATTCCTGATTCGAAAGTTTATGTTGAATCGGAATTAACAATGTGTAAATATCTGGTGCGAGCATATGGTAATATTTCTTTGCTCGGTAAATCCATTGAAGATTTAATAGATCGATCTTTGCTCCTAATTCTTTAGTCAGCATTTCCTTATCTTTTTTATCCCAATTTCCCTTGCGTTCTTTCCACATCATAGAAAAATAATATAAATCCAATGCCAGTTCATAATCCGCTAATGTCGATGCCCCTGACTGTCGGATTCTTGACAGTGGTGCGTAATATTCTGTATTCTTCAGGTAATCTACCAGATGATCAATATTCTTTGCCGTCACTAGCTGGTCAATCCGTATCTTTGAATATTTATCAAAAAATGGCTTTTTGTAATTCAGATCAATGGTACATTACTGTGATTAAATACAATTCTTAAGCAATATCGAACCAAATCTACTTCATACCGCTTCATAAAGATCTTTAAAAAATCTTTTTGCTGCATATCTGCGAAACGATAAAGTCTTGTGTAATCATCATATAATGACTGGATCAGGACTTTTTCGATATTACCTCTGTGATACAGTGATTCATCCATCTGTGTGATAAATTTTCCGTACGATTTTGTCTGTTTCAGATATTCAATGATATCTGTCACTGTATCCATAGAAGCCAGCTGTTCATAATCCTGTGGTTTTAAAAGCTTTGCACGCATTGCTGCGACTTTCGTCACAATTCCGCTGTAGCGCATCACATTTCTCAATGCTATCGCCTCCTATACTTTGATCACCCGCTCTAATATCTGTTTTGCATATTCGCTGTGATGTTCTTTGAAGTCTTTGTTTTAAAGATTCTATTTCATTGTTATTCTGTTCTTCTTGTTTCTTTAGAAGTTTTTTCCATGTTTGTTGCAAGATCCGACTGTATCTTTAATATCTTTTC
>ENA-OPYV01000136-OPYV01000136.1-human-gut-metagenome-genome-assembly--contig:-NODE-136-length-22432-cov-2.647926_pt1 | contig 22432 bp, 30 predicted proteins | sample MGYA00242474_ERZ504485 | MGnify/ENA primary metagenome ERZ504485 (study PRJEB26092, sample SAMD00036263) | human gut metagenome | host: Homo sapiens | study: EMG produced TPA metagenomics assembly of...
CCCGAGGGCATCATCGGCTGGGTCATGTCCCCTCCATCGAGCTGACCAACATGGTCATGCGCGACGTCGACATCATCCTCGCCACCGGCGGCCGGGCATGGTCAAGGCTGCATACTCCTCGGGCAAGCCCGCCCTGGGCGTTGGCGCCGGTAACACCCCGGTCGTCATCGACGACACCGCCGACGTGCTGCTCGCCGTCAACTCCATCATCCACTCCAAGACCTTCGACAACGGCATGATCTGCGCTTCCGAGCAGTCCGTGACCGTCATCGACACCATCTATGACCAGGTCAAGGCCGAGTTCCAGAAGCGCGGCTGCTACTTCGTCAAGCAGGGCGCCGAGATGGAGGCCCTGCGTGCCGCCATGTTCAGAACGGCGCTCTCGACCACCGCATCCCCGGCATGGCTGCCGCCAAGATCGCCGAGCTCGCCGGTATCGAGGTTCCCGCCAAGACCAAGATCCTGATCGCCGAGGTCACCTCCACCGACCCCGCCAAGGAGGAGTTCTCCCACGAGAAGCTCTCCCCGGTCCTGGCTATGTATCACGCCAAGGACTTCCAGGAGGCCGTCGACAAGGCCGAGCACCTGGTGCTCGCCGGTGGCCCGGGCCACACCGCCTCTCTGTACGTGCACCCCGCCCAGGCCGAGAAGATCAGCCTGTTCGAGCACGTCATGAAGGCTGCCGTATCGTCATCAACACCCCGTCTTCGCACGGCGGCATCGGTGACCTGTACAACTTTGGCATGAAGCCGTCTCTGACCCTGGGCTGCGGCTCCTGGGGCGGCAACTCCGTCTCCGAGAACGTTGGGGTGAAGCACTTGATCAACGTTAAGACTGTGGCCGAGCGCCGTGAGAACATGCTGTGGTTCCGCGCTCCCGAGAAGGTCTACTTCAAGAAGGGTTCCACGCCCGTCGCCCTCGACGAGCTGGGCAACGTCATGGGCAAGAAGCGCGCCTTCATCGTCACCGACCAGTTCCTCTTCAAGAATGGCAACACCCGCGCCATCGAGGCCAAGCTCGACGAGATGGGCATTGCCCACGACTGCTTCTACGACGTCGAGCCCGATCCGTCGCTGCAGTGCGCACGTCGCGGCGCCAAGCAGATGGCTCTCTTTGAGCCGGACGCATCATCGCCGTCGGCGGTGGCTCCGCTATGGACGCCGGGCAAGATCATGTGGATGATGTACGAGCACCCCGAGTGCAAGTTCGAGGACATGGCCTGGACTTCATGGACATCCGCAAGCGCATCTTCACCTTCCCCGAGATGGGCAAGAAGGCCTACTTCGTCGCCGTCCCGACCTCCTCGGGTACCGGCTCCGAGTGCACGCCGTTCGCCATCATCACCGACAAGGAGACCGGCATCAAGTGGCCGCTCGCCGACTACGCGCTGCTCCCCAACATGGCTATCGTCGCGCCGACAACTGCATGACCGCCCCGCGCGGCCTGACCGCTGCCTCCGGCATCGACGTCATGACCCACGCCATCGAGTCCTACGTCTCCATCATGGCTTCCGACTACACCAAGGGCCTCTCCGAGCGCGCTGCTAAGCTCGTCTTTGAGAACCTGCCCTCCAGCTTCACGAACGGCGCCAAGGACCCGCATGCCCGCGAGGAGATGCACAACGCCTCCTGCATGGCCGGTATGGCCTTCGCCAACGCCTTCCTGGGCCTCAACCACTCCATGGCCCACAAGCTCGGCGCTTCCATCACCTGCCCCACGGCATCGCCAACGCCGTCATCCTGACCCGCGTCATGCGCTACAACGCCGCCGAGGCTCCCGTCAAGATGGGTACCTTCTCCCAGTATCCTTATCCCAACGCGCTGCACAACTACGCCGAGATGGCCAAGTACTGCGGCATCGAGGGCAAGGACGACAAGGAGGTCTTCGAGAACTTCATCACGAAGCTCGAGGAGCTCAAGGACTTCATCGGCGTCAAGAAGACCATCGCCGACTACGGTGTTGACGAGCAGTACTTCCTCGACACCCTCGACGAGATGACCGAGCAGGCATTCAACGACCAGTGCACCGGCGCTAACCCGCGCTACCCGCTCATGAGCGAGATCAAGGAGCTCTACCTGGACGCCTACTACGGCCGCGAGCCTCAGGACTACGCCGTCTGCTAGTTTTAGCACGGTTTTTTAACGGCGGGGGTGCACGGGTGTTTCACACACCCCCGCGTCGCTTCTATCGCATCGTTGAAAGGATGCAACCATGCTGCTACCCGATTCCAAGACCGAGCTCGTCCGCCGTGGCAACAAGGTCGTTTACGACCTGGGCGACAAGATCGTCAAGGTCTTTAACGAGACCAAGCCTGTCTCCGACGTGTTCAACGAGGCTTTGAATCTTGCCCGCATCAATGAGTGCGGCATCCGCCAGCCCCAAGGCTCTCGAGGTTTCCCAGCTCGAGAACGCCAACGGCTGGGCGCTCGTGACCGAGAAGGTTCCGGGCACCACCCTTGCCGAGAAGATGACTGCCGAGCCCCAGCGCTTTGGTGAGTACCTCGAGATGTTCGTCGACCTCCAGATCGAGATCCACGGCTACACCTCCCCGCTGCTCAACCGTCAGCGCGACAAGTTCGCCCGCATGATCGACAGCCTCGATCAGCTCAATGCCACCACGCGCTACAACCTTCAGGAGCGTCTGGACGGCATGACCAAGGAGTTCAAGGTCTGCCACGGCGACTTCAACCCCTCTAACGTCATCGTCGGCGACGACGGCCAGCTCTATGTGTGCGACTGGGCACACGCCACCCAGGGCTCCCCTGCTGCCGACGTTGCCACCACCTACCTGCTCTTCGCCCTCAACAGCAAGGACCAGGCCGAGGCCTACCTGGAGCTCTACTGCGACCGCGCCGACATGCCCATGCAGGTCGTGCGTCAGTGGACGAGCATCGTCGCCGCTTCCGAGCTCGCTCGTAAGCGCAACGTGAACGATGAGTTCCTGAAGAACTGGATCGACGTCGTCGATTATCAGTAATATCTGAGCGATTTATTTCGCATCGGAGGTACAAAGGAAACCCCACAGTTCATTAGGGCTGTGGGGTTTTCCTTTTAGATATCGAGGATGCCACAAGATAAAAGGACGGGCCCCACATCTCCCCGATCTGGAGAAATGCGGGGCCGTCCCGTATTTCGAACTACATGCGAAATCGCCGATTAACGGCGGGCAGCCTTCACCAGCTCGGCAACCTTGGCGACGATCTCGTCAATCGCCACGTCCTCGCGATCGCCCGTGGCACGGTCCTTGAGCTCAACGGTGCCATTCTTAGACCGCGCTTGCCCAGAACTACCTGATACGGGAAGCCCATAAGGTCGTTATCGGCAAACTTAAGCCGGGACGCTCATCGCGGTCGTCAACGACGACCTCGATACCCTCGGCGCACAGGCCCTCGACGATTTGATCGCAAACGGTAGCGCACTCCTCCTTCATAGGATCGAGCGGAATCACTGCGACCTCGTACGGAGCAACGGAGACCGGCCAGACGATGCCGTGTTCGTCGTTGTGCTGCTCCACGACGGCAGCAAGCGAGCGGGACACACCAACGCCGTAGCAACCCATGATGAGCGGCTTCTCCTTGCCGTCCTCGTCCATAAAGGTGGCACCCATGGCCTCGGAGTACTTGGTGCCCAGCTGGAACACCTGAGAGACCTCGATGCCGCGGGCAGCAGAGAGCGGCTTGCCGCAGTGCGGGCAGGGATCGCCGGCAACGACGGTGACCAGATCTGCCACTCATCGACGGTAAAGTCGCGCTCGGGGCAGGCACCGGTAAAGTGATAATCGACCTCGTTGGCACCGCAGGCCCACTGCTTGGACTCGCGCAGGCTCTCGTCGCACACCAGACGGATGCCCTCGGGCAAGTTAACCGGTCCGATAAAGCCCTTGTGCAGACCGTAGGTCTGGAGCTCCTCGTCGGTCATCATGCGATAGCCCTTGCCAAAGACATGCTCGGCCTTGCAGTCGTTGAGCTCGTGGTCGCCCGGAACAATGGCCACGACGGGCTTGCCCCCGGCATCGATGAGCGCCAGGGACTTGCGCGTGCCGTTCTCGGGGAACCCAAAGAACTTAGCAACAGCCTCAATGGTGCCCATGCCCGGAGTCTCAACCTTGGTAAGCGTACCGTCACCGGGACCCTCAGTCACGACGACCTTGGTGCTTGCAGCCTCATCATCGGCGGCAAAACCGCAGTCATCGCAATAGACGAGAGAAGCCTCGCCGGCGTCGGCCAAAGCCATGTACTCGACGGAGGTATCGCCACCGATCTCGCCGGAATCGGCGACAACGGGCAGGGCCTTGATATAGCAGCGCTCGCAGATATTGGCGTAAGCCTGCTTCATCTTGTCGTACTCCTCCTGCAGGCTCTCCTGCGTGGCGGAGAAGCTGTAGGCGTCCTTCATGATGAACTCGCGACCGCGCATCAGGCCAAAGCGGGGACGGAACTCGTCGCGGAACTTGTCCTGGATGTGATAGAGATTCACCGGCAGCTGCTTGTAGGAACGCAGCTCATTGCGCACCAGAGCAGTCACGGTCTCCTCATGCGTGGGGCCCAGCACGAACTCGCGACCATGACGGTCGTCAAAGCGCACAAGCTCCTTGCCATAGGCATCGATACGGCCGGACTCACGCCACAACTCGGCATCGACCATGATAGGCATCATAAGCTCCTGGGCGCCGGCGGCGTCCATCTCGTCGCGCACGATGTTCTCAATCTTGCGAATCGAGCGCCATGCGAGCGGCAGGTAGGAATACAGACCGGCGGCCTCCTTGCGGATCATGCCGGCACGGAGCAGCAGGCGGTGGCTGGCGAGCTCAGCGTCCGCCGGATCCTCTTTAAGCGTCGGCGCATAGAGCTTAGACATATACATTGCTCGGGTCATTTATTTCTCCTCAATAAGCTTGTCGACCTCTGCCATAAGCGCGTCGACAATTTGGTCCTCAGCTACTTTACCAATGATCTGGCCATGCGAAAAGAGCAAGGCCTGACCACGTCCGCAAGCAACGCCCAGGTCGCATCAGAAGCCTCGCCGGGGCCATTAACGGCACATCCCATGACGGCAATCGAAAGCGGCGCGGAATAGTTCTTAAGCCGCTCGGTGACCTCCTCGGCGATGGGAATGAGGTTAACCTGGCAGCGGGCGCACGTGGGGCACGAGACAATCTCGGGACCACGGCGACGCAGGCCCAGCGACTGTAGAATTCCCCAGGCGACCGGCGGCTCCTCAACCGGATCGGCCGTGAGCGACACACGCATGGTGTCGCCGATGCCTTCGGAAAGCAAGATACCCAAGCCTACAGAGCTCTTGATGGTGCCCTGAAGCTTGGTCCCCGCCTCCGTCACGCCCAGGTGAAGCGGAACGTGGGGAATCTCACGTGACAGGGCTCGATAGGTATCGAGCGTCGTTTGCACGCAATGGGCCTTGGCCGAAAGCACAATGTTCGTAAAGCCGCGATCCTCAAAGTGCTTGACGAAGCGCTCGCTCGACATCACGAGCTTTTCGGGCTGCGTGAGGTCGTCGCGCTCGGCAATATCTTGCTCAAGCGAGCCCGCGTTCACGCCAATGCGAATCGCACAGCCCGCGGCACCCGCAGCATCGATCACCGCGTCAACCTTGGCCCAATCGCCGATATTGCCGGGATTGATGCGCAGCTTGGCGGCACCGGCCTCAACGGCACCAATGGCGAGCTTATGGTTAAAGTGGATATCGGCGACAATCGGCACCGGAGACTCGGCACAGATGGTGCGGAAGCCTCAAGCGCGGCCTCGGAGGGCACGCTCACGCGCACGATATCGCAGCCAGCCTGCGCCAACGCGCACACTTGCGCAAGCGTTGCCTGGGCATCAGCGGTATCGGTGCAGGTCATAGATTGGACCACCACCGCGCGCCGCCACCGATCTGCACGCCGCCCACATGCACGGGGGCGCGTCAGCTCGCGAGGCAAAGGATGGGATAAAGACAATCCAAACACTCCCCTACAGAATAAATCGAAGGATGTCGGAACGAAGCATATAGACAAACAGCAGCGCAAAGAGCGCGATGCCCACATAGCTCACAATCGTCTGGACCTTGAGCGGAAGCTCGCGGCCCGCAATCTTTTGAATGATCTCGATGACTAGCTTGCCGCCATCGAGTGGCGGGATGGGCAGCAGGTTCATAAAGCCAAGCGAGAATGAAATGAGGGCGGCAAACGAAAGGAACGTGGCAGGGCCGGCAGCAGCAGCCTGTGAGGACATAACGCTAATACCCACGATCGAAGAGGACTGATCGAGAATCTCCATCGTATGCTGCGGCTGGAGCAGGCGCATCACGCCCTCCGCTGTCTGCACAACATAGGAGAACGACAGACGAGCCGACGTGATGGGGTCTAAACGGACCACCTGCGTAGAGGCATACACACCTAGGCGATCGTCCTCTTTGAGCGCAACCGTGGTCGAATGCTGCTTGCCGTCACGCTCGTACTCAATGGCGATATCGTCCTTACCGGCAGCCTTGCCGATGGCATCGTAAACGTCCATCCAGGTAGAGCACGATACACCGTCGACCGAAAGAATCGCGTCGCCGCCCTCGATTCCCGCCGAGGCGGCAATCGAGCCTTCGTCAACCTGGCCAATCACATTGGTATCCACCGGCACGGTGACACCTGCGATGGAATAGATGCTCATAAGGAGCAAAAAACCCGTCAGGATATTGACGATAATGCCCGCAAGCAGCATAAAGGCACGCTTGAGAAAGCCTTGGCCAAGATAGGTGTGCGAGCGCTCGCGCGCAAGGAACTCGGCCTCGCCGCACGGCAGCTCCCACACATCGCCCTCGGCAGTCGCATGTTCGCGATCGAAACGGCGACCATCAAAGGTGGTATAGCCTGCCTTGTCTCGCGGCAACGTCTGATATTTGGTGGGATAGTAGCTCGGCGAGGGCTTCTCCCCTTCCTCATACCAGGGCGCGATGGAGCCCCAGCCCAGCAAAAGGGCGCATGCCTCGAGCACATCCTCCTCGGAAAGCTCGAGCTCGACAGCAAGGTCGGCCACGGTCACGCGACCATGACGATAGATAGCCGCGAGCACGCGGTCGGCGCACGAAACATCGGTCGGATCCATACCGCAGATGGCAGCGTAGCACCCAGCAGCAGCGGGGTCACGCCAAACTTGGTTCCAATGCGACGCGACGTGTAATGGATGTCAAAGCGGCACGGCAGACCCAAAAAGAACTCGGTCACACGGACGCCGCAGGCACGCGCCGCCAAAAAGTGGCCGCCCTCGTGCAAAACACGAGGACGGAAAGCATCAGCAGGCCCCAAAAGACCGATGAGAGAACGCTCAGAACAGTATCCATAAAACGAAAAAGCAATCCTTATGGGTTAGGAACGGGTTGCGGCGAGCACCTGCGCAGCCTTTTCACGCGCCCACGCATCGATGTCGCGAAGCAGCTCAAACGAATCGACCACCTGCATATCGTGGGCGTCCATGCAGGATTCCACAATGCGATCGATATCGGTAAAGCTGCAGCCATCGTGCAGGAAGGCATCGACGGCGACCTCGTTGGCGGCATTGAGCACGCACGGCATGGTGCCACCCGTCTTGCCGGCACGCTCGGCCAGTGCCAGACAGCGGAAGGTATCCATGTCGGCAGCATCAAACATGAGCTGCCCCAGCTCGCGGAAATCGATACGAGGCGCCGGAGTATCCCAACGCTCGGGATACGAGAACGCGAACTGGATGGGAATACGCATGTCGGATGCACCGAGATGCGCCATCACGGAGCCGTCGGCGAACTCGACCATAGAGTGAATCTTGGACTGACGCTGCACGACCACGTTAATGAAATCGAGGTCGCAGTTAAACAGATGCATGGCCTCAATGCGCTCCAGGCCCTTGTTCATGAGGGTGGCGGAGTCAATGGTGATCTTGGCACCCATGGCCCACGTGGGATGCGCGAGGGCATCGGCACGCGTCACGCGATCGAGCTCGTCGCGCGTGCGGCCAAAGAACGGACCGCCCGAGCAGGTGAGCCAAATGCAGTGGGCCTCGCGCGGGTTCTCCCCCAGATAGCACTGGTAGATGGCGGAATGCTCAGAGTCGACCGGAATAAGCTGGCCCGGTTGCGCCAACGGCATAAGCAAGTCGCCACCGACGACGAGGGACTCCTTGTTGGCAAGGGCAAGGCGCTTATTCGAGGTCAAGGCCGCATGGCTCGCCTCGAGACCGGCGGCGCCCACAATAGCGACGAGCACGCAGTCGACATCGTCGCGACGCGCGAGCTCGCAAACCGCCTGCGCGCCAACGCCGAGCTGTGTGCCCTCGGGCAACTCCTGCAGCACGGCGTCATCGCCATGAGCGACATCGGCAACGGCAACCGCCGGAACCGAGAACTCGCGGGCAGCGGCAACGAGCTCCGAGGTGCTGGAATTAACGGACAGCGCCGTCACCTGCAGGCGATCGGCATGCTGGCGGCACACATCGAGCGCCTGGGTGCCGATAGAGCCCGTACAACCCAGGATGGCAACGCGAAGGCGTCCATCGGGGCCATACGTCGTCTGGAAGGACATTACAGCACGCCTCCGATCATCAGCAACAGCTGTGCGGTGATGCAACCGAAGATAAGCGAATCGCTACGATCGAGCATTCCGCCGTGGCCCGGGATAAGGTTGCCGGAATCCTTGACGCCCACACCGCGCTTGATGCGCGACTCGATAAGGTCGCCGATAACGCCCAGAATGGACACGACCACGCCGCACAGCAGCGCATAGGGCAGGCTGAGCTTGTAGAAGTGCGTCGCCCACAGGATGAGCCAAATCAAAACCGAGCCCAAGATGCCGCCGGCAAACCCCTCCCAGCTCTTTTTGGGGGAGATCTTGGGAACCATCTTGTGCTTGCCGATACGGCTACCCACGATGTAGGCAAACGAATCGGAGACCCAAAGGGACGCGCAAACGCCCACTGAAAGCAGGGCGCGGCAAAACCGGGCACGGGCATCGCGCAGCAGCACGATAGCCGACAGCATAAAGCCAGTGTAGATGGGACCCATGAGCGTCACGGCCACATCAGAGATGCGGGTACGCGGCGACCAGACATACCAAATGCCCACAGCGAGCATCAAGGCAAAAGCAGGGCATTCAGCAACATCGAATCGCCCAACGCCGACAGCGGAAAGAGTACGGCGGCAGCGATACCCATGCGCTCGTTAGCCATCTTGCCATCGAGCCTTGTCATACGGAAAAACTCATAGCAGCACAGACCGCTCATGACAGAAACAAAGATGGCCGTGGGCACGATACCCAAAACCAGGCACAGGATAAAGACAACGGCGTAGACGATACCGGCGGCGGCACGGGGTAATAAAGCCCGCCAGCCACGAACCGGTGCCGCTCTTCGCTGCAGGCGCTCCCGCAGTGGCAGCCTTGCGCGCAGGCGCCGCGGAAACTGGCGTCTGGGAGCAGATGCCTTGGGACGATCGGACACGATTAAGCCTCCTCGGTCTTGCTCAGTCCACCAAACCTACAGTCACGGCCCTGATAAGGCCAAAATGGCGTCGACAACGGCCCCAACGATCAAAGTCGGGCCAATAGGTATCGGTGACGTAGAATTCGGAATAAGCCACCTGCCACAGCAGATAGTTCGAAAGGCGCAGCTCACCAGAGGTGCGAATCACAAGTTCGGGATCGGGAAGACCGGCGGTATAGAGGTGGGAAGCCACCATGTCGTCATCAATTGCGGCAGGATCGATCTTACCGGCGGCAGCGTCGGATGCGATCTGACGGACAGCGCGGGTAATCTCGGCACGCGCGCGTAGTTGACGGCAAGCGCCAGCGTCATACCGGTGTGATCGGCGCACTCGGCAAGACCGCGCTCAAAAACGTCGCGAGTCTTCTTGGGCAGCGCGGAAATGTCACCCAAAAAGACTACGCGCACATTTTCGCGCTTCAGAAGCGGCAGCTCGTCGATAAAACGTCTTGGCAAACAGGTGCATCAGAACGTTGACCTCATGCTGCGGTCGATTCCAGTTTTCGGTCGAAAATGCATAGGCCGAAAGCACGTCGACGCCCAGGCGCACGCAGGCGGTAATGATCTCGCGCAGCGAGACGATACCCGCCTTGTGGCCCTCGGTGCGTGCAAGACCGCGCGACGTGGCCCAACGACCGTTGCCGTCCATGATGCACGAGATATGGTGCGGAATGTTATTGAGGTCAAGGTCGGAAAAACCGACGCCCGCAGGGGCGTCGGCAAAGTACTCGACCAGTTTATGCTCGTCGTATTGCACCTTAGATCTCCATGACCTCGGCTTCTTTTTCCTTCAGAAGCTCCTCGACCTTGGCGACATACTCATCGGTATGCTTCTGGACCTTGGCCTGCTCGCGACGTACGTCGTCCTCGGTGAGCCCCTCATCGCGCTCGAGCTTGTTGTTGAAGTCGCGACGGATGTTACGGATAGACACCTTGGCCTGCTCGGCGTACTCGCGGCACTCCTTGACGAGCTCGCGACGGCGCTCCTCAGTGGGAGCCGGGAACGGAAGACGAACGACGGTGCCATCGGAGTTGGGGGTAATACCCAGATCGGAAGCGCCGATGGCCTTGACGATAGCATTGATGAGCGCCTTATCCCACGGCTCGATGAGCAGCATGTGAGCCTCGGGGGTCTTGACGGCGGCAACCTGCGTGACCGGCGTGGGGACACCGTAATAATCGACGGTGATGTCGGACAGAATGTTGGCGTTGGCACGACCGGTACGGACCTTGGAGAAGTTATGCTTGAGGGACTCGAGCGACTTGTCCATATGGGCGGTGATGTTCTCTGCCATGCTTAATCCTCCTGATAGACGAGCGTGCCGACGGGCTCACCCGCGAGCGCGCGCTTGACGGTGTCCTCGCCATCGATGTTGAGGACCAAAATAGGCATACGGTTATCCTGGCACAGGGCCGTAGCTGTGGAATCCATAACCTGCAGACCGCGAACGAGAACCTCGTGATAGGTAATCTTGTCAAAACGGACGGCATCGGCGCACTTGACGGGATCCTTGTCGTAGATGCCGTCAACCTTGGTGGCTTTAATCAGAATCTCGGCGCCGATCTCGCACGCACGAAGAGCCGCGGCGGTGTCGGTCGTAAAGTACGGATTGCCCGAACCGGCGGCAAAAATAACGACGTTGGCCCTTGGAAAGGTGGTTGATGGCGCGACGGCGAATATAGGGCTCGCAGATCTCGTTCATCTGGATAGCGCTCATCACACGGCAGGGAACGTCGTTATGCTCGAAAGCATCCTGCAGGGCGAGCGCGTTCATAACGGTCGCGAGCATGCCCATGTAGTCGGCCTGAGCACGCTCCATGCCACCGGCAGCGCCTGCCATGCCGCGGAAAATATTGCCGCCGCCGACAACGACGCCGACCTCATGGCCAACGGGCGAGCAGCTCCTTGACCTGCTTGGCAAGATGATCGGTAACCTTGGGGTCGGATGCCATATTGGCCGTCGCCCATCAGCGCTTCGCCGGAAAGCTTAAGAAGCACTCGTTTATATCGGATGTCGGACAAAGCGATCCTCCTTTAATTAGACTCTCAATATGATATCAAAGGCTCTGATAAGAGCCATGAAAAAGCAGGCTGTGAGTAAAACCCACAGCCTGCTCATTACCAGCTACAAGAGCTTATTTACTCGCCACGGACCAGACGGTCAAAGGCAACGACGGTAATGGTGTCGCCGAGCTCCTTGGAGACCTGCTCAGCGTACTTCTTGATGGTGAGGGAGCTGTCCTTGATGAACTCCTGCTCGGTGAGCACGGACTGCTTGTAGAACTTCTCCAGACGGCCAACAGCCATCTTCTCCTGGATAGCCTCGGGCTTGCCGGACTCGGCAGCCTGGGCCATGTAGATCTGCTTCTCGTGCTCGACGGTCTCGGCCGGAACCTGATCGCGGGTAGCGCAGATCGGGGCGACGGCGGCAACCTGAAGGGCAACGTCGTGAGCGAAGGTCTTGAAGGACTCAGCCTGAGCGGTCTCGGCCTTCTCGAAGGCGAACTCGACGAGGACGCCGATCTTACCACCCATGTGGATGTAAGAAGCGAGCGCGCCGTTCTCGGCCTTGCGGGCAGCGAAGCGGGAGATCTTCATGTTCTCGCCCATGATGTGAATCATCTCGGTGAGCTCGGAGGAAACGGTCTCCTCGCCCATCGGCTTCTCGAGCAGAGCGTCGACGTCAGCAGGCTCGGTGGTAGCGACAACCTCAGCGACCTTAGAAGCAAAGCCGGTGAACTTGGCGTTGGAGCCAACGAAGTCGGTCTCGCAGGAGAGCTCGAGCAGAGCGCCGGTCTTGCCATCCTCGGAGACGAACGCGGCGACAGCGCCCTCGTTGGTCTCACGGCCAGCCTTCTTGGCAGCTTGGCAAGGCCGTTCTTACGCAGAACGTCGACAGCGGCGTCCATGTCGCCGTCAGCCTCGACGAGAGCCTTCTTGCACTCCATCATCGGGGAGTCGGTCATCTCGCGGAGCTGCTTGACCATAGCGGCGGTAATCTGGGCCATTGTGTTCCTTTCAAAGAGATGAAAAAGAATTAACTAAGACTGATTTACTCGGCCTTGGGCTCAGCGGCCATCTCGGCCTCGGAGACCTGCTCCTTACCGGAGCCAGCGAGGCAGGCGTCAGCCATGAGCTCGCACATAAGGGTGACAGCGGAGATAGCGTCATCGTTGCAGGGGATGCCGTACTCGACCTCGTCGGGATCGGAGTTGGTGTCGATCAGAGCGACGACGGGGATGTTCAGGCGCTGAGCCTCCTTGATGGCGTTCTCCTCGCGCTTAGTGTCGATGACGAAGAGAGCCTGGGGCAGACCCTTCATGTCGCGGGCGCCACCGAGGTTGGTCTGGAGCTTGGTGAGCTCCTTGCCGAGCACAGCCTGCTCCTTCTTGGGGAGCACTGCCATGCGGCCGTCCTCGACCATGGCCTCGAGCTCCTCCATGCGGTTGATGCGGGAGCGGATGGTGACGAGTTGGTCAGCATACCGCCGAGCCAACGCTGGTTGATGTAGGGCATATTAGCGCGCTCAGCAGCGTTCTTGACGGCCTCCTGAGCCTGCTTCTTGGTGCCGACGAACAGCACGTTGCCACCCTTGGCGACCGTTCTTGACGAAGGTGTAGGCCTGGTCGGCGTCGAGGATGGTCTGCTTGAGGTCGAGGATGTAGATGCCCGTTGCGCTCACCGAAGATGAACGGCTTCATCTTGGGGTTCCAGCGACGGGTCTGGTGACCGAAGTGGCAGCCGGCCTCGAGCAGGGTGCGGATATTAATCTTGGTAGCCATGTTAAACCTCCTGTGGTTTGCCTCCGCGCGGGGTCATCCTCCAAAACCAACCCGGACATGTGCTACCAAAGCCCGGGCACCACGGTATGAAGTAGCCGCGCGTGCGTGATAAAAACATGTTGCCGTGAAGCAACCCGATGAATGATAGCAGGAATGCATCTTCGTGCCAACCCGCAATCAAAACCACACACCTGAGTGCGGCGCGGGACGTCCCAGCCACTATTCGCCTCGGGGATGGGCTTGAGCCACGGCACGTTTTGAGCCGATCGGGCGTGAGGTGCGTGTAGATCTGCGTCGTGGACAGGCTCGCATGACCCAGCAGCTCTTGAACCGAGCGCAGGTCCGCACCGCCCTCGAGCAAGTCGGTCGCAAAGGTATGGCGCATCGCATGCGGGGCGATGTCGGCCGGAATGCCGGCGAGTGTCGCCAGAGTATGGAACCGCCGCCTGAGCATGGCGGCACTCATGCGATTACCGCGCGCCGATATAAGCAGCGGATGCGGCCCGGTAGTGGGGTCACGGCGCTTTGCCTGAGCGAGCAACTCCGGCCGCCCCTCCTCAATATAGAGACGCGTCGCCTCGAGCGCGCGACGATACAGAGGGACGATACGTTCTTTGCTCCCCTTGCCCCACAGGCGCAGCGTGCGTTCGGACCACACAATGGACTCCACATTGAGTGCTGCGAGCTCAGAGATACGGGCGCGAGGCATAGAGCAGCTCGAGCATCGCCGCATCGCGCAGTCCCGCGGGTGTTGAGGTATCAGGCGTCTTGAGCAGCGCCTCCACCTGTTGGGTCGTCAGCACACCGGGTAGATCGCGCGGGAGCTTGGGCGAGGAAATTGCCGAGACCACATCGCCCTCCACGACCCCCTCGGCAGCCATCCACCGATAGAGCGAGCGAATGGCAGACAGGTGTGCCGCAAGCGTTCGGGGAGCCACCTGCTCACGCGAAAGTTCGGCAAGATAGCGACGAATGGTGCGCACGTCGGCAGCGAAAGCATCTATATCCTCACGCTCGCACCAGGCAGCAAAACGCTCCAGCCTCGAGCCATAGGCCGTCACCGTGTTGGGAGAAAGTCCCTCGACACGTGAGATATAGGCGATAAACGAGTCGACGGTGTCGTACAGGTCAAAGGCTATGACCGGTCGCCTCCAAACAAATCGGGGCGAGTGGCCAGATAGGCATCAAGGGCCTCGAGCGCACGGTCCGCATAGGCCTGGTAGCGGTCGCGCTTGCTGCGGCGCTTGCCATCCTCGAGTGGCGGCACCAGGCCAAAGTTGACATGCATAGGCTGATAGCCCACGGTGGCAGGATCGGTCGCATAGCCCACGAGCGCACCCAGGGCGCCCACACGCGGCAGCTCGACGCCCGCGGCCCCGATAGCCTCGGCATAGGTGTTGAGCGCCGCGAGCAGACCCGTCGCCACGGCTTCCATGTACCCCTCGGTGCCGGTGATCTGACCGGCCAGGCGCACGCCGGTGCCGGGCACGGCAAAGGTGCCATCGAGCACGTGCGGGGCGTCGACAAAGGTATTACGGTGCATGACACCGTAGCGGAAGAACTCAGCGTTCTCCAGGCCCGGCACCATATGGAAGACGCGCTTCTGCTCGCCAAAGGTCAAGTTGGTCTGGAAGCCCACCAGGTTATAGGCGGTCTTCTCCTTATTCTCGGCACGCAGCTGAATCGCCGCCCAGGGACGACGACCGGTTCGCGGATCGGTGAGGCCGACAGGCTTCATGGCGCCAAAGCGAATGGCGTCCTTGCCGGTGCGCGCAACTTCCTCGGCAGGCTGGCAGGCCTGGAACAGATCGCCGCCCTCAAAGTCCTTGAGCACCACGCGCTCGGCCGTGGTAAGCGCCTCGATAAAGGCCTCGTACTCCTCCTTATTGAGCGGAGCGTTGAGATAGTCGCCGCTCCCCTGCTCCTCGTAGCGCGACTGCGAGAACAGCACGTCCATATCGAGCGTGGAGGCATCGACGATCGGCGCCGCGGCATCGAAGAACGCAAGGGCGTCGCCACCGACGAGCTTCATGACCTCTTCGCTCAGCGCCGGCGAGCACAAGGGGCCGGCGGCAATGACCACGTGACCTTCGGGAATCTGCGTGACCTCGCCGTGAATGATCTCGATATTGGGACGGGCGGCAACCTCGGCCTCGACAAACTCGGAAAACTTGACGCGGTCGACCGCCAAGGCGCCACCGGCGGGAACAGCCGCGCGATGGGCGCAATCGAGCAGGACTGAACCCATGCGCTCAAGCTCGGCCTTCAGCAATCCAGCCGCGGAATCCGGACGGGTCGACTTAAACGAATTGGAACAGACGAGCTCTGCCAGGTGATCGGTATGGTGGGCCGGGGAGCTAACCTGGGGGCGCATCTCGCACAGCTTTACGGCGAACCCGCGATCTGCCAGCTGAATCGCGCACTCCGAACCCGCCAGACCGCCACCGATAACCGTCACCTGATCAAACAGCATCTGCAAACACCTTTCTAATTGACATGTTTTCCATTGTGACCGAAGGGTGTCTGAGCGTGAAGGGCAAACTTGGAGGGCGCATACCTTCCATCCATCATGCGCTCGATAAGACCCTCGAGCTCAAGCGAACCCCAGGAGTTTGAGTACGCCGACGGCATCGAGCGAGACGAGCGCCGCGATGTCGTCGACCTTGAGCGGAGAGGCGATGAGCGCATGCATCACGGTCTGCTGTGTTTGATCCAGGTCGCAATGCCGGGAGCATCGGGGCGCGAGTAGCGCAGGGTGCCGTAGATGCGTGAAATAGCCATCTCGATAGATTCCTCGTCGATGATGCAGCAGGCACCGTTCGCAATGAGGTAATTCGTGCCACGCGACTCGGGCGATAGGATCGACCCTGGCACGGCAAGAAGTTCTCGCCCCAAATCCATAGCAGCTCGGCTGTAGAAAACGTCCCGGAAGGCATACCCGCCTCGGATACAAAGAGGGCTTGCGACAGGGCCGCGATTACGCGATTGCGGCGCGGAAAGGCAAACTTGCGCGGACCCATGCCCCACGGAGAGATCGACACGACCGCGCCACCCGTATCGAGCGTGCGCGTAATAAGCCCCGCGCTCGAACGCGGGTAGACCACGTCGGCGCCCGTCCCCAGCACCACGACGTGTTTGCCGCCGGCATTGACCGCAGCCCAACCCGAGGTCTGGTCACAACCGACCGCGCCGCCCGAAACTACCGTCACGCCCGCCTCGACCGCAACCTTTGCCGCAAGCTCTGCCACGGCAAGACCATACGGAGAGGCCTTGCGCGCGCCGATGATGGAGAGCGCGGCGTCGAAAGCACCTCGGGGTTGCCGCGCACATAGAGTGTCTGGGGTACATCAGAAAGCTCCAAAACGGTCTCGGGATACAACGCGTCACCTGGATGCAGCTCGAAGGTCCCCTCGGCCATCATTGGTCCCTCCTTCCCTGGTACATCGCCGCCTCGAGCACGTGGTCCTGCGTCACTTGCTCGCTCTCGCGACGTCGGCGATGGTACGCGCGATACGCACCAGCGCACGATGCCGCGGCCCGTGAGATGCGTGCGCTTCGACAGGCCGAGCACACACTTCTCCGCCGCATCATCGAGCTCAAAGGTCGAAACGACGCCGTCAATGGACCGTGTCTCGCCATCCTCGGCCTCGGCATCAGCATCGTCCATACGGGATTCGCGCCAAGCGCGAAAAGCGCGACCGCGCACAACGTAGTCACGTAACTCAGCTGACGACATACCCTCCGCGCCCTCGATAATCACCTGAGGGTCGGGACGGGTCACATCGATCATCATGTCGATACGGTCGGCCAAAGGACCGCGCAGTTTAGACCGATAGCGCTCGACCATCGCCGCCGAGCAGCGACACGGTACCTCACGATCGCCCAAAAAGCCGCAGGGGCAGGGATTGCTCGCAGCCAGCAGCTGAAAGCGCGACGGGAAGGTAAAAGCCCCGTCGACGCGTACGATCCTCACATAGCCGCGCTCGATGGGCTGACGCAGCGTCTGCAGCACACCCGTGGGAAACTCAGCAAGCTCGTCCAAAAAGAGCACGCCGCCATGAGCAAGGCTGATCTCACCCGGGTGCACCGGGCGCACCGCCGATAAGACCTGCGTCGAAATACTGTGATGGGGACTGCGGAAGGGCCGGTGCCCCGCCAACAAGCCATCAATGTTCTCACCCAAAACCGAATGGATGCACAGCGCCTCCTGTTGATCCTCAACGGAAAGCTCGGGCAGGATGCCGGTCATACGGCGCGCGAGCATGGTCTTACCCGAACCGGGCGAGCCGATCATGAGCAGGCCGAGCTCGCCGGCGGCCGCAAGCGCCATGCCGCGTTTAGCGACTTCCTGCCCCAGCACATCGGCATAGTCGAGTTCGGGCTCAAAGGTCGTCTCAACACCCTCGGAATCCAGATAATGACGCACGGCATCGCCCATGCCGCGAGCAAGCTGAGACAGATGATCGATAAAGCCGCAATCAACGCCCGCAAGCGGCACATGCTGATCGGACCTGCCGGCGATAAAGGACAGCCCCATGTCACGAGCCAGCAGCTGAAACGCCACCTCGCCCTTGACGGGAAGCACCGTACCGTCCAAGCCGAGCTCGCCGGCGATAAGGCAGCGATCGAGGTTGTCACGGGGAATCTGTCCATCGGCCGCCAACACCGCGATGGCGATGGGCAGATCAAAGCCGCTACCGGTCTTGCGAATATCGCCGGGCGCCAGATTGACCGTAATGCCCGAGCGCGGGATCTCGAACCCGGCGGAGCGCATCGCACAGCGAATACGACCGCGTGACTCCATCACCTCCATACTCGGAATGCCGAGCATCTGAATACCCGGAACGCCGCCGGCAAGCGAGACCTCGACCGTGACGGGAATTGCCTCGACGCCGCGGATGCAGGCCGCGTGAACGGCAAACGTCTCGAACGCCATCACGACACCTGCCAATCGAATGCGTTGTACTGATGCTCGATCTCGGCGATATGCCCGCCGCGAATGGTGACACCCACGGCATCGAAGCGAATCGCCTTGAGCGGATAATGCTCCATGAGATAGCAACTTGCGATGCGGCGGTAGCGGCGTTGTTTTTGGGCGTCCACGGCCTCCTCGGGAAAGACCCGCGTGTTGCAATCCAGTGCGACGCGTCTGGTCTTGACCTCGGCCATCACCACGACATCGTCGAGCTCATCGAGCAGCACCAGATCGGCCTCGCCCTCGGTGCAACGATAACCCTGCTCCAGCAAGGTGTAGCCGCGCTCGTTAAGTAGTCGATGGTGATCAGCTCGCCCAGCATGCCCAGCTCGCGGGGACTGAGTCCCTTGATAAACTCGGGCGTCATCGCCCCGCAGTCGAGCTCGCCGTTTTCCCAACGCTCCTTGAGCTGCTGCGTCTTGCTCTTTTTGCTTGCGGCACTCATGGGGTCTCCTTTCCCGCACGCTGCATTGCCCCGATGATGAGGGCACCTTTCATGCGGGTAAGTACCGGAAGCAAACCAAAAGCTGACCAAATGCCGTCAAAAAACGGGCCGTACGCAGCAATGGTGTTGCATACGGCCCGCTACCAGCAGGTATATAAAACCCCTGAGGTCCCTGTCTCCACAATTGACCTAGAAAAGGCGCTCAGTCTGCAGAAAGTTTCCGCAAAAGCTCACGCGGTGCAGTGGACAAAGTCCATGTTTGCGAATGGCCTCGATATGCTCGGGGCTTGCATAGCCCTTCGACTCGGCCAGATGGTACTCGGGATACTCGGCGTCGTACTCGACCATCATCTCGTCACGCGTGACCTTGGCCATGATGGACGCCGCGGCGATACAGGCGATCTTGGCATCGCCCTTCACCACGTCGCGCTCGTTGGGAACGGCGCCCAAGGGGTTGCCATCCATGAGGACGCAGTCGGGTTCAAGTCCCGTATCGGCCACGGCGCCCGCAACGGCGGTACGGATAGCACGGGCCATGCCCATTTCATCGATATCCTTCGGCGCGATATGGCAAAAACCGATTGCCGTCGCCACCTCGGCAATCTTCACCGAGAGCAACTCGCGGCGCGCGGGCGTGAGCTTTTTGGAATCGTTGATACCCCAGACGCGCGGCTCCATAGGAAGACAGACGGCGCATACCGTCAAAGGGCCGGCCACCGATCCGCGACCTACCTCGTCGACACCAACGACCACCCCATCGCCGCCAAGCTCATGCATAAGCTCGTACATGTCATTGACGCGCTCGCGCTCGGCAAGCTCTTTGTCATGGCGTTTGAGGGCGCGTTCACAAGCCTTGATCACCTGCTGGCGCGGGTCCTCGCGATAATGCTCCACGAGGGCGGGGATCTCCTCAAACGTAGCGCTCGCCAACTCACCGGCAACCTGCGATGCCGAAACCGAGCTCGTCGACTGTTGGCCATCACCAGGCCCTCCTTGCATGCAAATCGGATAAAAAGAAGGGCCACCCGAGGTGACCCTTGTGTCCAAACGAGTGGACAGACGCTGCGATCTTCTTAGCGCTTCTCGGGGATGCGAGCAGCCTTGCCCACCTTGTCGCGGAGGTAGTACAGCTTGGCGCGACGGACGCGACCATGACGGACGACCTCGAGCTTGGCGATCTTGGGGCTGTGAAGCGGGAAAGTACGCTCAACACCGACACCGAAGGACATCTTGCGGACGGTGAAGGTCTCGCGGGCACCGGCGCCGGCCATGCGGATGACGTCGCCCTGGAAGACCTGAATGCGCTCGCGGTCGCCTTCCTTAATGCGGTAGTGAACCTTGACGTTGTCGGCGACGCGAACCTGAGGAATGTCCTCGCGGATCTGCTGACGCTCGATTGCGCGGATGTAATCCATGTGCAATTCCTTACTCTTCTAGAGGTGCCGTACCACCTTGGCCGGCACGTAGTTGAACAAACGTATTCGAGTATACACGCGCGGGTTTCTGCTGCAAGAACAATTTTTTGCGCAGACAAAAAGACAAAACCCGCACATGATAACCGCCCGTCTCACGAATGAGACGGGCGGCATGAAGGGGGCTACGCTAGGCGTCTAAACCCAAAACGTTAGGCGGAACGCTTGGCCTCGAGCTTGGCCTGAGCGGCAGCCAGGCGCGCGAGGGGCACGCGATAGGGCGAGCAGGACACGTAGTCCACGTCGGCCACGTTAAACAGGCCCTTGATGGACTTGGGGTCGCCGCCGTGCTCGCCGCACACGCCAAAGTGCATGTCGGGATTGGTGGCGCGGCCCTTCTCGACGGCCAAGCGCACGAGCTCCAGCACCGCCGCGTCGATGGTCTCGAAGGGGTTGTCTTTCAGGATCTTTTTATGCATGTACAGCGGGATGAACTTGGCCTCGGCGTCATCGCGCGAGAAGCCAAAGGTCGTCTGGGTGAGGTCGTTGGTGCCAAAGCAGAAGAAGTCGGCATGATGGGCGATCTCGTCAGCGACCATGCAGGCACGCGGCAGCTCGAGCATCGTGCCCACGGGAATATTGAGCTCGACGCCTTCCTCGGCGGAAACCTCGGCGATCACGCGCTCGATAACCTCGCGGGTCTGGACATGCTCGGCCGTGATGGAAACGAGCGGAACCATGATCTCGGGGCGCGGGTCGACACCCTCCTTGATAAGGCGGGCAGCGGCCGTGGCGACGGCGCGAACCTGCATGAGCGGCAGATCGCCAAAGACGACGGACAGGCGCACGCCGCGCAAGCCCAGCATGGGGTTGGACTCGACCATGCCGTCAATGCGACGCAGGCGGGCGCGCAGGGCAGTGAGCTCCTCCTCGGGAGCGCCGGCGGCCTCCTTCTTGGTGATGGCGACCTCGAGCTCGCGAGGATTATCCAGGAACTCATGAAGCGGCGGATCGAGCAGGCGGACGACCACATCGCGACCGGACATGGTCTTGAACATCGCCAGGAAGTCCTCGGTCTGAACCTTGAGCAAGTCGGCCAGGGCCTGCTGCTTCACGGCCTCATCGTCAGACAGGATAAAGCTCTGGATGATGTTCTTGCGATCGCCCAGGAACATGTGCTCGGTGCGGCACAGACCGATGGCCTCGGCGCCAAACTCGAGCGCGAGCTCGGCATCCTCGGGGTTGTCGGCGTTGCGCGCACGTGGTTGCGTGACCGTCGGTCTCGTCCAAACGGATCTCAGTCGGCCCAAGACAGGATGGTGTCCAGGCGCCGGTGAGCTCCGGCCGAAACCAGGTCGACGGCGCGTCGAGACGATGCCCTGGGTACCGTCGATGGAGATGACATCACCCTCGCGCAGCACGCGGTCGCTGCCCCCGATGTGCACGACCTTCTCGGCAGCGTCGATATGGAAGCGCTCAACACCGCAGACGCAGGGCGTACCCATGCCGCGGGCGATAACGGCGGCATGGCTCGTCTTGCCGCCATGGCTGGTCAGGATGCCCTCGGCGGCGACCATGCCCTTCAGGTCGTCGGGGTTGGTCTCCCAACGAACCAGAATGACCTTGTGACCCTCGGCGGAACGTGCGACGGCGTCATCACTCGAGAACACGACCTCGCCCACGGCGGCACCAGGGCTGGCGTTAAGGCCGCTGGCCAGGGCCTCGTACTTCTTGGAGGCGTCGAACTGCGGGTGCAGGAGCTGGTCGAGCTGCGCGGGATCTATGCGGCTCACAGCCTCCTCGCGGGTGATGAGGCCCTCCTCGACCATTTCGATAGCAATGCGCAGGGCGGCAGTGGCGGTGCGCTTGCCCACGCGGGTCTGGAGCATCCAGAGCTTGCCCTGCTCGATGGTAAACTCGATATCGCACATATCGCGGTAATGATCCTCGAGCGTCAGGAACACGCGCTCGAGCTCCTCGCCTGCGGACTCGAGGCCCGAGGTGGTCTTGAGGTCGGCGATGGGCTCGGTGTTTCGGATGCCGGCGACGACGTCCTCGCCCTGGGCATTCACCAAAAAGTCGCCATAGAACTCCTTGGTGCCGTCGGCCGGGTTGCGCGTAAAGGCGACGCCGGTCGCAGAGGTCTCGCCCTTGTTGCCAAAGGCCATGGCCTGGACGTGAGCGGGCGGTGCCGAGCTCGTCGGAAATGCCGTGCTGCTTGCGGTAGATGCAGGCGCGCTCGTTCATCCAGCTGCCAAAGACGGCCTGGATGGCAAGGCGCAGGCTGGAGCTCCGGATCGTGCGGGAAGACGGGCTTAAC
>ENA-OPYV01000137-OPYV01000137.1-human-gut-metagenome-genome-assembly--contig:-NODE-137-length-22419-cov-2.505877_pt1 | contig 22419 bp, 29 predicted proteins | sample MGYA00242474_ERZ504485 | MGnify/ENA primary metagenome ERZ504485 (study PRJEB26092, sample SAMD00036263) | human gut metagenome | host: Homo sapiens | study: EMG produced TPA metagenomics assembly of...
CGTTTGCATAAAACAAACTCCTTTCAAACATGTATTTTTACACCATCAAAAAAAGAAGAGTATGGCAATGCAAAGAAACTATTTTACGGTATTGTTTTTCCTGAAGAATCAAAGCTGCTTAAAATGGAGAAGCACCAATCTGTATGCGTATCACAATAAACGGAAAACGTGCAGAGGTACAAATCAAGCGAAGTATAGATGTTACAAATGGAATACGCAAAAAGAATGCGCGATTGGCAGGGAAAGAAGTATCAAGAAATAACCACTATCTTGATACGATAAGAACTAAATCCTTCAAATTCACCGTGAACTTGAGCAGGACGGTAAACCTATTACAGCAGATATTATAAAAAATATCTATTATGGAGAACACTCTACTCCCAAAATGCTGCTTGAAGTATTCCAGGAACACAATTCGGAATATCGGGAATTAATGAACAAGGAATATGCCGAAGGTACTGTACTTCGATACGAACGTACAGCAAGATATTTGAAGGAGTTTATCAGTGAACAATATAAACTGGCTGATATTCCATTAAAATCAATCAACTATGAATTTATAACCAAATTCGAACATTTCATTAAAATACAGAAAAACTGTGCGCAAAATGCGACAGTGAAATATCTGAAGAATTTAAAGAAAATCATCAAAACTGCATTGATAAAGAAGTGGATAACTGATGATCCGTTTGCAGAAATACACTTCAAACAGACCAAGTGTAACCGTGAATTCTTAAACGAAATGGAACTTCGCAAAATCATCAATAAAGATTTTGATATTCAACGATTACAAACCGTAAGGGACATATTCATCTTCTGTTGTTTCACCGGTTTGGCTTTCACAGACGTAAAGAATCTGAAAAAGGAACACCTTGTACAGGCTGATAATGGTGAATGGTGGATAAGAAAAGCAAGGGAAAAGACCGATAATATGTGCGACATTCCATTGTTGGATATACCAAGACTTATTTTAGAGAAATATCAGTCAAATCCAATCTGCAATGAAAAAGGATTATTACTTCCTGTTCCCAGCAACCAACGAATGAACAGTTATTTGAAAGAAATAGCTGATGTATGTGGTATTCAGAAGAATCTTTCCACACATATTGCAAGGCATACATTTGCATCACTGGCTATTGCAAATAAGGTTTCCTTGGAATCCATTGCCAAAATGTTAGGACACACAGACATTCGTACAACTCGTATTTATGCCAAAAATAATGAATTCTACCATTGCCAATGAAATGAAAGTACTGCAAAACAAGTTCGCAATATAATTTTCAACCATTATTCATTTCTTACAGCAAATATCGCCCTTTGCCACTGACTGTGCAAGGTGGCCCTGTCGGGCTGGTTGGCTGGAAAAAATCATCCTCGCTTCGCTCCGGTATTTTTTCCGCCAAGCCTTGCACCGGTCATTGGCAAAGAACAGCCGGGCCAGTAAGAAATTGAAATACTGGCTCCACGGAGCCGGTCATGTCTAATTTAAATAAAAGAATATGACTGAAGAAGTTGGAAAGAAGGTATGTGAAGGTACAGTAGCAGACCTCATGAAGGACAAGACCGGAAAACAGACGGTTGTCACGTTGACAAGAAAGAATGCTTACCGAGTGAAGAAAATCAGAGAACAAGGGACGGATGACGAAGCTGTCCTTTTTCATTTCCGTAAACGCTGTACGGGAATGGGCTCCTATGTACACACAATCGAAGCGGCAGACGGAGAAACAGAACTTCATCCGTCTGAATTTGAAAAATGGGAAGCTGTGGAATTCCTGTATCCCGGCTATCTGGAAGACCTGCTTGATGCTGCATACAACGCGTACAGATGGAGTTCTTTCGAACCTGAAGCAAGGGCGGAAACAGACATCATGCAATATGAAAAACAACTTGTAGAGGATCTGAAACAGATTCCGGAAGAAAAGCAGAACGAGTATGTCAGTGCATACCATAGCAAGTTCTCTGCCTTGCTGGGCTGTCTCTCACGATGTGCCAGTCCGATGGTGACAGGACCTGCCAAATTCAACTGCCAGCGCAACAACAAGGCCTTGGACGCATACCAGAACAGATTTGATGAATTTCATGACTGGCGTAACCGCTTCAAGCAGCCATGGAAAGGATGAAAGAGGCTGCCAAACCGGAAGGACAGAAGCTGGAAGAGGCATGGAACCGCCTGAAGCGTGACATTGCAAGCAGCGCACAGACTATTCATGATATTGATACCGGTAAAGCAAGAGGATACAGCCGTGCCTTGTTTGTCAGCAGTATCCTTAATAAGGTAAGCACCTATGCAGGAAAAGGAGAAGTGGAAATCGTACAGAAAGCGGTGGACTTCATTACAGACTTCAATGCGCAATGCAAAAAACCGGTTATCACTCCGCGGAACCGTTTCTTCCAACTGCCGGAAATGGCACGCCAGGCCAGACTGAAACTTCAGGAAATCAGAGAACGGGAAAACCGTGAACTGAAATTTGAAGGCGGAACGCTGGTATGGAACTATGAGGCAGACCGCCTGCAAATCCTGTTTGACAGTATTCCGGATGACCAGAGGCGCAAGGAACTGAAATCATACGGTTTCAAATGGTCACCGAGATACCAGGCATGGCAACGGCAACTTACACAGAATGCCGTATATGCAGTCAAAAGAGTGTTGAACCTTCAAAACCTATAAGACATGAAAGACCGATTGAAATATGTAATCGATTCCCGCTACTTCGACGGAACATGCCTGACAAGTATGAGTGACGGATTCCACAATGACTATGGTGGGGAAACAATCGAAGAACTGCGCATACGGGAAAACAATCCCTATCTGAAAGCAGTAACACCTTCTGATATAGACAAGAAGCTGCGGCTATACAATCAGTCCCTGTCCGAACCGTTCAAGGAAATCACCGAAGAAGACTACTATGACCTGCTGGATGTACTGCCACCCTTGCGCATGAGACAAAACTCGTTCTTTGTGGGAGAACCGTATTACGGAAATATGTACTCTTTCTGCTTTACCCGTCAAGGAAGATATTTCAAAGGCCTGCGCTCCGTACTTACTCCGCAATCCGAACTGGACAGTCAGATAGACCGTCACATGGAAATCATCAACCGGAAAGCCGTAATCTCAAAAGAGGAAACAAGCAAAACAATCAGCGGAACCAGACTCATTCCCTATTATTTTTCACTGGACGGAAAACAGTCCGTATTCATCTGCAACCTTGTCATCCAATCAGATTCCAGACAAGCAAGGACGGACATGGCGAATACCCTGAAAAAGTCTTCGCCGGAACCATTATCAGTTCTATAAAGGAAAAGGACATTACGAAACTCCGGACGAACTGATAGACCATGTATCAGGAAAGAAGCTCACCCTTGTTTCGACGGACATTTCTTTCAATATCCTCCCGGCAGAATCCGCAACTTTCATCGGACACATCAAGGAGACATCAGAGGAATTTCTTTTCCGGATCTATGACCGTGAATATTTCCTGTATCTCCTTAAAAGACTGAGGACCGTGAAAAAGGAGTCCGCACAGGATATAACAAATATCAAATTATAACATTCGGGGAATGCGGTAAAATGACTGCCGTATTCCCTCATAAAAACAATACAAGTATGAACAAATCGAACACTTTATACTGGAAAACAGCCACAGAACCGGCTGAACGTATTGAGGTCAGACTCGTCCTTAACAGTTATATCGACAATGACAATCTGTATGTAGGACTTGAATCCCGGTCTAAGGAGAATCCGGAATGCTGGGAATCCTACACGGACATCACCGTCAACCTCAATTCCCTCCCCCCGCTCCATGCCTATGTGGACAACCGGGACTGCAACAGACATGTGCATGATTTTCTGACCAATAACAGAATAGCAGAACCTGCCGGATTTAAATATCAGGGATTCAGAATGTTCCGCTTCAATCCTGACAGGTTGAAGGAACTCGCACCCGAACAATTCAAGACAATCAGCGCCAAACTGCCACCACAGGATGACATGATAAAGGACATCATCTATCAGGAAAGACATTTCCCTTTGAGAACTGTTCAAGACATTCACGGAATATATCTTGTTTCAAGCAAGGAACTGGAAGAATCTCTGATCGAAGGAGTACGGAACCTGGATGCTGCGGCAAATGAACTGCTGGATGGCATCTGCCTGTTCTGCTCCACACAGGAACTGCGCTATCTTACGGATGCAGAACTGATAGAAACAATCTACGCACAATAAAAAGGAGGAACAAATATGAAACCGGAGACATTGTATTTCTGAGACGTCCCTATAAGGGATACCGTGCCGTCGAACTGATGGAAAGACTGGAATGCCGCTGGCTGGTCAGGATTGTCGAGAGCGGTCTTGAACTGGAGGTATATGAAGATGAACTTATATCAGAATTTTAATACGGATAAAGTGTTATGGAAAAATATCAGTTTGCATTCCATTCGGAAATAATCGGCTATACCTCACCCCATATCGGCGAGGTCAGAAAAGCCATACACAGAAAAGTAGAAAAGGAAAAGTCTGCCGCCATAAAGAATGATATTGAGCTGCACATGTACAAGGTGCATGACGGCATACCGGTTCTCCTTAACACCTGCTACCTGTACGATGAAAAAGGATGTATGGTACACGGAAGTATCAAGGGAACCAAGGATTATCTGCTTGAGACATGGAGATACCATACAAACAGACATTCCAAAGGTTTCAGTTCCACAAGAATCAGACCCTGCACGACAAGCAGGGCTTTTTCGTTTGTATAACTCTTAAAATCAGGAATCATGAACCAGACATTACAACTTACAGACTATATTCCACAGAATGTAAGCCTCTACTACGTGGACTACCGGGATGACCTTGATGAGCATGAAGACATCCAGGAGGAATGCATCCGTTCCAACAATATGGAAAAAACTCTATGAAAAGGCATACGAATGGTATGAGGAACAGGAAAGCTCAAACATGCACGACTATCTGGAGGAGACAAGAAAGAACATGGAAGCGGACAATTTAGCCGGAGAGTTTGAAGAGCATGAAGATGAAATCAGGGAACTTATCTACGACCAGAACGATTCCGACCCGGTAAAGGACCTGATACGCAACTCGTCCGTCACTAATTTCTTCTATTCGCTCGGAGTGGAAATCAGCGGATATCTGACCGGTTGTTCACTGCGGGGAGAATCAGTCGCCATGGCCTGCCATAAGGTACGTCGCGCACTGCATCTGAAAAAGGGGGAGTTTGACGAGAAGATTGAAGAATTGGTAGAGAATGCCACATACGGCGGAGAACTGCGCATCTACTTCAACGCCATGTTTGACAGGCTCATCAGCAAAGACCCTGAGAACGATTTCAAGAGCATCCGTTTCCACGGGAATGTAGTGGTGGCCATTGCCGACAGCCGGAACGGTTCCGGACATCATGTACGGATTCCGCTGGACATCACATTTCCTTTCCGAAGGGAGAACCTGTTTGTCGATTCACAGGTACACTATTCCTATGCCAATGAAGTCTGCGGCATGACCAATGACTGGTGCGATTCCACAAAATGGGAAACGGGCATGATACCTTTTACCGGATCTGTCCGAAAAAGCCGGATGGCTGAATACAAGAAACAGGAAGCCGCTTACGAGCAGACATTCCGAAGCGGGAAATGCACCTTCGGTGACATGAACTACAAACGCCATCGTGACGTGCGGTATTCGAATGAATATCCTGCCGGATGCAGATGCCCTCATTGCGGTACTTTCTGGATTGACTGAAAAAACATTTACCAACCAATAAATTCAAACGATATGAAAATCTGCTGTTCACAAGAGCATTACGACAAGGTCGTACAGTATGCAAAATCCATCAATGACAAGACACTGGAAAACTGTCTTGAACGTCTAAAACAATGGGAGAAGAACGAGAACCATCCATGCGAAATCGAACTCTATTACGATCATGCGCCGTATTCGTTCGGATTCTGCGAACGTTATCCGGACGGAAATACAGGCATTGTCGGAGGACTGCTGTATCATGGAAATCCGGACGAGTCCTTTGCCGTCACCATGGAACGTTTCCACGGATGGAGCATACATACCTGACATATATGTGACAGTCTGTATTGGGGGAGCCTCATGCAATATGGGGTTCCCTTTTTTTATGCCGCAGACATGATGACAGCATCCTCATTTCTTGCTGCAAAATAGCTGTTTGCCGCGCAACTCCCGCAAGGCGGCCCTGCCGGGCTGGTTGTCTGGAAAAAAATCATCCTCGCTTCGCTCCGGTATTTTTTTCCGCCAAGCCTTGCAGGGATGCGGGCAAACAGACAACAGGGACAACAAGAAATAAGAATGCCTGTACCTTACAGGCAGACAATGTATAACAATAAATATCAGAAGTCATGATTACAGACCAGAAGACACAGAACAAGCTTCACGCGGAGACCGGAACGGAACTGTTCTCCATCAGACAAAGGAAGGAAGCCGTCACAAGGATGCTGGACATTCTGAAAGAGACTCCGGAATACCTGCAGGTTATGAACCATATACCGGCTTATGCCATGGATGACGATACGTCAGAATGGTGGAATTCGGAAGAATCGAAAAATTTCATGAACTCACTCCTGGAAGTGATGGAAAGCTATACTCCGGACGGATACAGGTTCGGACCGAAATCCGGCACGGCCGACCTTTACGGCTACTGGGAAAGCAAGACCGGGCAGACAACCCTCTTCCATCTGCTTTTCAGTCTGGAAAGCGGATATGAATGGGGAAAAGGTCTTTCCCATGAGAAAACGGATGCATTCTACAAGGAAATAAAAAAGAGAAATTTCATGGAGAGGGATTGACACGGACAGAACCGGCTGTACATCACAGGCCATGTATCTTGTAAAAGGAAAGACACGCCTGTACGTGCATCCGATGGAAATAAGCGGCTACTGTGAAACACTGCATATTCCACAGATTACAGCCATACTGAAAAAAGGAGGCCGTACATTCCGTCTTGTAAAGGATACGATAGCGGAAGAAGTGTATTCCTTCACCGATGAAGAAGAAATGGAATATTACCGTGCCAGATACGGAACATGCATCCACAGGAATATACTGGATGCTTTCAGCAACCGCCGGGCAGGAAAAGAGGACATACTTTCCATGATGGCATCACGGATAAATGTGGCGACGACATCACATCTGCACGGTATCGGATATGATTCGCCTGCATACAGGTTTGTGCATGAGGCATACGACAGACTGGTAAACAACGGAAAGCTGAAGGAGAATGTCCGGGAAATCGGTTGCTGCAACATCATAATGGCCATTTCAAATACCAACGCAATATGAGACTGAATTACAATGACATGCTGCTTCTGGCAATATGGGAATACAACAGGAGACAGGACGAGGATCTGACCCTGGAACTGTTTCAGGAAACATTCGGACAGGTTCCCGGCGCACATTTCCATGACAAATGGGTGCATTATTACAACAAGAACCTGCTGATGATGGCCGCCTATTTCAGGGGTGAGGAAGAAAACGGCCAGAAATTCTGTGATATGGTCACCCGACAGGTTGAACGCTATACACAAACAGGAGGAGAACAGGATGAATACAAAGATACGATATGACCTTGACAGTCTTGAACTGGCAAACGGTGACTTCGGGTATCCCATTACAGAAAAGGAAGTACGGAAAGTGAACCGTATGCTGGAACTGATGGAGAATGTCCGAAGCAGGCAGATGTGCCCGACAGAAGGAGACTGCGTGGAATTTGTCTCACGTTCTGGTGACTATTTCGGAAAAGCTCATATAGAACGGATAACAGGAAAATATGCGGATATATGCCTGATACCGGAAACGGTATTCTGTTTCGATGACATGGGAAAAGCCGCCTATGATACCACCGGAAGTCCCTGGGCGCAGGTCAATATCCGGAACATGAAACCCGCAGGTACTGAAATCCGCATATTCAGGACATGGGGATTCGGGAAGCGCAGCAATACGGGCAGTCTAAGGTTCGATGCTCCGGTCAGGAAATGGGAATACAGAGAACCGAATCCGTTGTATGACGGTTACACCACCCGTAACTGGTGCCGCTATCATATCATGAAACACCGGGACAGGGAAAGGACAAGAGAATACACCTTCCGCAGCGATTCATTCACGCTATACAGCCGGAGCGAGCTGGACGAGCTGGCCGCAATCCTGAAAGGCAGACTCTACAAGGGAATCCTGCCTGACTCTCTTGTACTTTGGGGATACCGCATGGATATTAAGGAAATATCACGTGAGCAGTGGAACGGTATGGGACAGCACGGACAAATCCGCATGAAATTCATGGGATACGGTCCGGTCAGAATCCACACGGACAATGAAAACCATACCGTAACAGTATACAGAATCAACGACAGTCTATAACCAATTATAAAATAAAGGAATATGGCACGATATGAAATCTCCAACGAAGTCAGGCCGCTCGACAGGCTCATCACAGGCTTTGCCTCCTCATGCGGCTATGAAATACAGACCGTATTCAACGACCTGCTGCGTTTCATCATCCACGGCTTCTCTCCGGGAGCACCGCCAATAAGCAACTGGAAATACAAGCGTCAGCAAAACGCCTCGTTCATGGAAATGACAGCCGAATGGACACGTATCATGCAGAAACAAATCGGCAGGTCGGGCTGGTTTCGACGCTTTCGGTGAACTCCACATGGCCTACTGCTCAAAACCGGGGACAGCAGGCAAACGGACAGTTCTTCACGCCGTCACATATCTGTGAACTCATGGTCATGTGCGCGGCAGGTAAAAAAGAGACCGGACAGAGGATGGGAGACCCCACATGCGGCAGCGGAAGACTCCTGCTGGCATACCATGCGCACAATCCGGGAAACTATCTGGTCGGAGAAGACATCAGCCGGACCTGTTGCATGATGACCGTATGCAACATGCTCGTCCACGGATGTGTCGGGGAAGTGATCTGTCATGACAGTCTCCAGCCGAAGGCATTCACCGACGGATGGAAAGTCAACCAGGCTCTGCCCTTGACGGGAATACCTTCTATAAGACGCATGAAGGAAGAGGAATACAGGAATCCTCTTCCGGAAAATATCGGACGCTTCAAAGAGGCAGTCCGTATCATCAACCTATTGGACAAATAATTACCAACCATTTAAAAATATAATTATGGAAGCTTTAGCAACATTGAACAATCAGAGACAGTTTGATTTCCAGAACAACGGAATCGAAGTAATGGACCTTGAAACACTACAGCGTACCTACAAGGAGAACGACATCTACGGCAATCCGGTAAGGGGAATCTACCACTACCAGGTCATCCAGCGCATGACGGACATCTGCCGCCGTCACAACCTGAACTACGAGGTGGAGGAAATCTTCGCCGCCCAGAACAAGAACCGGACACAGCCCGGAGTGGTCATCTTGCCGCAGGTGGAACAGACCTATGGAGAGAAGGCGGTAGAGGCACATGTACTGCGCAGAATATTCACCACCATCCGTATTCTGAACGGGGATACCGACGAACTGACAACCACACTCGTGGTAGCCTACCATCAGGACGGTATCCAGGCGGCAATAGGTCCCTGCGTACGTATCTGCCACAATCAGTGTATCCTTTCACCCGAACGAAGCGTTGCCAACTACGGTAAGGACAAGGTGACTACCGAGGAACTGTTCGGGAAGGTAGATGACTGGATGCGCAATTTTGAGCGTGACATGGATGCGGACAGAAGCCGAATCCAAAGGCTCAAGGAAAAGGTGTTGACACCCGGTGAATTGTACATGATCATCGGTATGCTGACGGCTCTGCGTGTATCCCATGACAGTGCAGACAAAAGACTGGCATCACAGGTGGACACCTATCCGCTTAACCAGGGACAGATTTCCGTATTTACGGAAGAACTGCTCAAACTCTCACTTGAACAGCCACGCATTACAGCATGGGATGTCTACAATGTAGCGACAGAAATCTACAAGCCTGGAAAGACTGATTTTCCTGCCATGATTCCACAAAATGGAGCAATGGCCGATTTCCTGCTTTCATATAACCAGAATTAGAATCTGAGACCGAAGACAACAGGCCCGGTTCCGTCACCAGCGGAATCGGGCTTTGTATTTTTATTAAACTGTAATAATCAGATAAGATATGGCAGCAAGTAACAGAGTAAGCGCTAAGTAAGTACATCTTCTACAGTTCATTTTCCCTCCTTACTTTTGCTACAAAAAATAATATCCTATGATGCAGCGACGTAAACACATGATGAGCAGAGAAAAAATTTATCTCCGTTCTTTTCCGTCAGCAGCAGAGTGGTTTGTCCATTGCTGATTTTTGTGAGAATGAAGGTTATAGCTGTAGTAGATTCTATCTTTGGAAACAAAAATACGGTATAACGGAGCGGGAGTTATTGGCAGAAGCCTCCCGCTTAGGGGTTAAAGACAGCTTTGTCCCCATAGTAATCAATGGCGACACGCCATCCCCCGGTATATCTCACGAGACTCCCCTGCCATCTCCCCAGCCTAGCGTCCCCTTTCCCTTGAAAGGAAAGGACAGCTCTGAAATATCCTTGGAATTACCCAACGGATTGAAGTTGAAGTTTAAAGGGTCTTCCGGCTGTGAAGCTGCCCTGAATCTGATCTCTAAAATATATAATGCCAATGTTCTGCCTAAATGACAGCATGAGATATTTCCTATGCCCCCGGTTATACGGACATGAGGAAAGGTATGTTCACTCTTTGCGGCCTTGTGCATGAGAGGATGGGAGGCGACATCAGAAGTGGGGACGTATTCATTTTCTACAACCGTTTCCGGACCAAGATAAAATTGCTCCATGCCGAACCGGGCGGTCTGGTCCTTTACGAGAAACTGCTTGAAGAAGGCACCTTCAAGATACCCGCCTATGATCCTGCCACCCGTTCTTACCCCATGACCTGGAGTGACCTGGTCGTATGGTGGAAGGCATCAATGAAGATGTCAGCAAAGGCAGGCAAAGACGGCTTTCCAATTTGAAAAAGCATTGGTAAACAGTTGTAAACAAACAGCTTGAAGGCTTGTTTTTCTTATAGCTTTTCGCTATCTTTATATCATCAAAAAAGGATATTGAATGGCAAAAGAAGATGCAACCGGACAAGCTGTGGAATCCTCAATGGAACAGCTGCTGGATATCAACCGTAAACAGAGTGAGATCATCTCGGCCCAGGCAAGGACCATAGAAGAGCTCCGGGGTACGATAGTTGAGCTGAACGCCTCCCTGGCATGGCTGAAGAGGAAGGTGTTCGGAAAGATGAGTGAGAAATGCAAGCCTGTCGATAACGGAGACCCGAAGCTCCCTTTTGACTATGGCGACCTGGAACAGATAGAGGCGGAAATCGAAGAGGCCCGGAGCAGGGCGGCTGAACAGATTACCGTCCCCAAGTCCCGGGCCGCCAATAAAACGCCACGCCGTAACCGGGTCGTCATGAATAACCTTCCGGTTGTAACAGTCGTCATCGAACCGGAGAATGTCGATTTAAGCAGATACGTCAAGATAGGCGAGGAACATACCAGGACCCTTGAGATGAAACCCGGCTACCTCTATGTGAAAGACACGGTACGTCCCACATATGCCCTGAAAAATGAAATGGAGGCCGTTGACAACGGAGAAAAGGCTGTAATAACCGCTCCCATGCCACTGATGCCCATATATAAAGGCATGCCCGGGGCTTCCATGCTCGCTGAGGTCCTTTTACAGAAGTACGAATATCATGTCCCGTTCTACCGACAAGTGAAACAGCTGGAACATCTGGGTGTGAAACTGTCCAGAAACACATTGGACGGCTGGTTCAGACCGGTCTGCGAACTTCTCAGACCACTTTATCTGGAACTCAGGAAGAAAGTACTGGCCGCAGATTACCTCCAGGTTGACGAGACCACGCTTCCGGTTATAAACCATGAGAGGCATAAAGCCGCAAAAGAATACATCTGGATAGTCCGAGCGGCTGTGCCGCGTCTGCTCTTCTTCCATTACGACAACGGATCGCGTTCACAAAAAGTTGCGGTCAGGCTTTTGAAAAACTTCAAAGGATATCTCCAAAGTGACGGCCATCCTATTTATGACGCCTTTGAGGATAGAGAGGACGTGTGCCTGTGTGGCTGTCTCGCACATATCCGCAGGCATATAGAGCTGTGCAAGGAAGAAAATCCGGAATATGCCATGCAGGGACTCAAATTTATCCAGGATATGTATAATGTGGAATACATGGCGGATAAACAGGAACTCCCGTATGAAAAACGTGCTGAATTACGTCAACGTCTATCCGAGCCGATACTTGACAGCTTTGAACTTTGGCTTAAAAACACATACCCTAAAGTTCTAAAACGAAGTCTTATAGGGAAAGCCATAGCCTATGCCTACTCCCTGCTGCCAAGAATGAAACCGTATCTCCATGACGGAAGAATCTTTATAGACAACAACCGCTGTGAGAATGCCCTGAGGCCACTGGTCATATCAAGAAAGAACATGCTGTTCTGCGGAAATCACGAAGCTGCTGAGAATACGGCTATAATCTGCTCCTTGCTTGGCTCATGTAAGGAACGTGGTGTCAACCCCAGAGAGTGGCTGAATGATGTGATCAGTAAACTCCCCTATTATCTGGCACCCAAATCAGACAGAGACCTGAAGGAACTGCTACCGGATGTATGGAGAAAATAATCGGGACAGTTCCGGGAAAATGCAGGAAAAAACGGGAAAAAGCGAGATTGACACTCAATAACAACCCTGAGATAAGTTGGCATATGAAAAAATCGAGACGCACTTACAATGGAGTGCACCTCAATAAAAAAATCGAATACACAAGATGTAGTTGAGCAGTCGCTTACGATTTGTCTAAGGGCAATAAAGGCCGAAAAGAGTAATTTTCCTGACATACCGGAAAAATACAGGAACAGTGACATACTTGAATCGCTGTTCGCACACAGGAATTCATGCACTACCTGCATCTGATACCTTCATCCTCATGGAACAACGGAACAGTCCGTGATGCAATATACTCCCTTTACCGTGACGTACAGCAAAACGGAGGTTACCGGTACTGTTCAGAGAGGTATGAACAGCAGTTCTTATATGAAACAAGCGTCATGCTTTCTTTCGTTCCGCGACAAGCCAAGGATTTCAGACTTTGGAAAGAACTGATCCATGACGGACGTATCGCAACCATGACTATCGACAAAATGATGCCTAAATGTTTCAAACAGGCAGCATACTACAAGGAATGGGCCATACGCTGTATCAAGGAAGTGGATACACGCTGGCTTGACTATGACACCGTATGGAAGGCCATCTGTCACAAGACAGGCAACCTGCATGGCATTTTCGATTCATACGGACATTACGAGTGGTTCTCCAAACATGCGGATGATGCCATGGCTGACAAAGCAATGGAGCTGGAACCTAACCTGTTTAACAAACTTCCCAGACGGTTCCGGACACCGGAAAGACTTATTCATACACTTGAAGTAAAAAGAGAAATCAACAGTTACAACTTCATTCTTGAACCGAACCTGATGACGAAAGAGGTTTGTATGGCACTGGCCAGAAGGGATTCGTTCTACCCTGATATTCCATCGGAACGCTGGAACAGGGAACTTGTGGAATATTTCACCGAATACGGCCATAGTCTGCGCTGGCTCCCTCAACTGCCGAAGAAAACTACAGACCAGAAAACTTGCCGAGAAGGTTCTCAAGGAGAAACCTCAATACTTCCATTATCTGCGGATGGAATTCATCACACCTGAAATGTCCAGGCTGTTATGTCAAAAAGACCAGGATAATATCCGGTATTTCAAGGAACGGGTCATGGAATTCCAAAAATATACAGGGCTTCCAGCCGAATTCTATGGATGTGAAACGGATTTCAAGCATATCAGGGACCGTGATGACAGCCGCCGATACTGCCGTATAGGACTCGCTTACATCGCCTTACAAAAATGTAAAACGCGGATGGCATGAAAGTGAATACTATCTTATCATGACACGCCATCCCAACCGATATATGCCTGCCAAGACAGTGTTCAGAAAACAGATTACTACATTCCACCGGACATGGCTGGAAAAGACAATATGTGACAACGACCCGCAATTCCGGATTCCGAAGATTCAAAAGGATTTGAAGGATGTACAGGCCATGCGGTATTATGAGGTGGAACATATCCGTACCATACTGGGTTGCGAAATATTCCGCAACTCTTTCATGGGGCAGACAGTGGAATACTGTATCCGCAAGGACGGGCTGACCTACCATGACAGGAACATGGAAAGGCTCGCCTCCGGCCTGCAATACAAGATCCGTCAATTGAAGGAGCAGGCTGTACTCCCCAAAGGAACAGATGACTCTATGGAAATCAATGCAGAAACGGTACACCGCAATATGGGGTATTGTCTGATTGGAATAGAAGCCTTTGCGGAAGACTACGGACTGGACATAGCCCGGACCTATACCCTGAAAGAGCTGAAGGACGTTATCCATGAACAGGGATACAAGCCTTCACTGGAGAAATACAAAAAAGAAGTCCAACATCTAAATCTTATCTGAATATGAATATTCTCCAAAAAAGAATTGAAAACCTGTGCGATGAAATCATCGGCAGGATACTTGCACTGATGAAGGTAAACTCGGTTTCCGAAGTAATACTGACAGACAATGACAATCCGGTTTACGTAATCTGGTTTGACAAGATAGGTGATCCGTGCGAATGTTCCGTACACAAGGTAACTGCTGTCGGAAAAGGAATCACACTTGAAGTCCATGATAAGATAACCGGAGAAAATTACAAGGTAACAAGCCGCCATGAGGCGGCTCTAGCCAATCCGGTATGGCTTAACGATATTCTGGAAGCCATAACAAACATCTTCCATATAAAAGAAGATAATGTTATATGCTGCAAATGCGGAAGTACAAACGTAACCTGTGAAGCGATGATAAATCCCAATACAAAGGACTTTGACCACTATACAGATGACTCTTTTCAGTATGGGTGGTGCGACAACTGTAAAACCGGAGTAGTCATAAGCGACACATCTGAAGTAAAGAAGGGAATATCTCAGAAATATAAAGAGTTTACAGAGACTTACAATACCGAACCGCAACTGGCCTTATGCCGTATCATCTGGAAAGATGATATGAAAGAAACGGAAGTTTCCATAGCACTCGAAAACATTCCGGAAGAGCATGATGATGCCATCTTCTTCTATTGCGACAGCCTGTCCGATTTCATGGCGTTGGCAGAATACGGAGGAGAAGACTTCATCGTTACGGAATGTTTTAACTTTACCAACTTGGAAAATGAGGAATAATTTATTTTCATCTTTTCAAAGTTGCCTGATATGTAAACTTTATATATATTTGCAGCATGAAACAGGAAAGGACCATATCAGCCTACAAGAATTATTTCATGGACTTTATCTCATCTCTCAGAAAAGAGGAAGCCCGTAAGATATACTACATTCTTGATATGCTGAAAGTACAGGAAAGGGTAAGCAGCAAGTTCGTAAAGTATCTGCGCGAAGAGCTCTATGAAATCCGTGCTGAATATGGAGGCAACATCTTCCGGGTATTCTTCATATTTGATGACGGGAACATCGTAATCCTGTTCAACGGATTTCAGAAAAAGACACAGAAGACACCGCCTTCTGAAATAGAAAAAGCATTAAAGATAAAGGAGGAGTATTATGAAAGCAAGAAATGAAAACCTGACCAGCATCGATGCTATCATGGATGCGGAATTCGGCAAGCCGGGAACACCTGAACGTGAGGAGTTCCGTAAGGAGGCATACGCCTACTGCATGGGACAGATTATATGCGATGCCAGAAAGAAGGAAAAGATGACCCAGTCCGAACTGGCTGAAAAAATCGGGACCAACAAGTCCTATATCTCCAGAATAGAAAAAGGTATTGTAGATCCGGGTATCAGTACGTTCTGCCGTATCATTGATGCACTCGGATTGAAGATTGAAATTGTCAAACCGGTATTATAAATGGAAAATTATCAGGAAAAAGCCAGAGAAAACTTTTACCGCAACCGTCCATACGGCATTCACATTGATTATGCCCGAAAAGGATTTGTACTGTTCAATCACTATACAAATAGTCTCGGCAAACAGGAAACCGGTTCTATTGAGGCCTTCCCCTTGAAAAAGTTCGAGGATGTGGACGCGATACCATTGAACGGGAAATTATAAAAAATGGTAACCAGACAACAGACATCTATTTCTATACAGACGATTCAACTCCTTACAAAACATGAAGCTGGATATGGATGCTCTGAAACAGTATAATCGGTTCATTTATCCCCTGTCACTTTTTTTAGACAGGATATTATAACAAGACAGCGTGAATCATGATAAATTCACGGCTGTCTTGTTTTCTATGGCATAAACAGTAATCTGTATTCTTCTTTTCTTCTCCTTTCAATTGACGGAATTTTCTTTCCCTTATAGTGACAATATCGTATGAAGTCCGCATAAATGTCCCGGTTACCGGCTTCCAGTTTCCTTATCAACGTGCTTTTGGGTATCCTGCCATAACCGAGCAACCTATATGGTCCCACCTGGTATGCCAGACATGCAACCAAAAGCGAATCCTTTCCCAGATGACGGAACAACGCACACATTTCCTTCAGGTCTTTTCTCAGAATACTGTCTCCCTCACTTTCTGTCAGACTGACGGGAAACTTTTCCCCTTTTCTGATACGGTGACCGTATGCAACATACGGATAATGTTCCGGACCATGCCATCCTTCGTATTTCTTGATACACCTGACAGCCGTTTCCCAACGTGAGTCTTCCACATTCTCCTGTGCACGCAGGGAAGTTACCGTCATGGCCAGTACCACCAATGGCAGTACTGACCTTAGAAGTCTAACGGTTATTATAGGGCACCTCCTTCCTGAACTGACAAAGAATCTTCCACGGCATCCGTCTCTTCATCGCCTGCATCATTGAAGTCAAATTCCATTTCCGTCATGTTTCCCCAATTGTCCTCGACAACGACAATGAAGTTCTGCGCCTCGTCACATAGTGAAGTATAATACATCCTGAACTTCCGGTTCTCCAACAGATAACGGTCATTCGGTTTGAATTCAAGACCGTTGTCCAGTTTCAGGGAACCTTCCCCGTCATATTGGAAATAACGGATCGTATAGACCGTACCGTCAAAATCGCCCTCACTTTTGAGTTCACACCGTATTTCCGCCGTCTCATTCCTGTTCAGTTCCTTGGGAACCGGCATTGTTTCCACGGTAAACGGATAACTCTGCTGGATTTCCAGCTCGGATTCGCACGAGGTCAGTACAAGACTGACCAGAACTATGCAGAACATGGCAATCTTGCCTGCCAGCCCAAATCCTTTTCTTATATTCTTTTCTGTCTTCATTTGTTTTCCTTTGTTTTTGTCAGATATTCATTCAAGTCCTTTAATCCATCATACAAACCGGAACAGTCCATAACCTTATTCCCGAAATGTATGTTCAAAGTCTCCAGTGCAGTAATCCCGGCCCGATCACGGTCAAGAAAGCACAGGATTTTACCGTAACCCTCCAGAACGGCATACGACCGTTCCAGATTGGATACAGAGTTCAGCACCAGGCAGTCCTCGTCCTTCACAATCCGCAATACCAATGCCGAAAGGAAATCCACAAATCCTTCAAACACACAGCACGTATCCTGTTTCTTTCCGGACAGGGACACACAGGAAATGTCCTTGGGAGAGATGCATCCCTTGAACATCGGGTTACGGAGTTCATAGCCGCCGCTCCGGTTCATGAAGCCTATGGCAAAATACCGTTTGCCCCGTATTCCGTATGCCACTTCCTTGCAGAATCTCCCGGCTATGGCCGGATCAATGCCTCTCTCTTTCAGGTAACCTTTCAATGCCTCATGACTCAGTTCCGTCACTTTCACGTCCTCGAATCCGGAAACGCGGGGTATCTTCTTACGTTCCTGTAAAGGCCGGAGGGGAAGGATGCCGGATTTCCCTGAAAGGAACTCCAGCTGTTCCATGAAACCGGTACTTCCGGTCAGTTCTCCGGCAAGATGGAAGATGTCACCTCCCTTTCCGAGGCCAAAATCAAACCAGACATTCCGCTGCGTATCCACCTTGAAGGATGCGGTTCTCTCATTTCTGAAAGGGGATCTGAACCAGACATCATTTCCTTTACGGGATACAGGCATATGCCCCAGATTTTCAAGAAAACCGACAAGGGAAATCTGTCTAATCTCTTCCAGTTCCATAACCCACTAATTTATCATAAAACGGATGCCGATTCCATACTGGGTATGGCAATGTCCGAGACTTCCGCCCCACAGGAAACGTTCACGCAAGGAAGCCGTCAATGCCACACGGTCGGCAAGGTATAGTTCCATCTCCAGCGTCAGGGCACAGCCGTACACAAAGGCATCGCCGTTTTTCAGAGTGGCCCCGTCATAGAGTTTTTTATCGGACCAGTTTACCGTCTCATATCCAGCCAGTGCCGATCCTCCCAGATTGAGGAAGAACACTTTTCCCGCATCGGAAAGGAAATTCAGGTAATATCCGCCTTCTGCCGTAAACTGCGCCGAAGGGATGGTCACATGACGGTAACCGTGTTTCATATGCAGGTAATCCGCTCCATATACCCATTTGTTCCCGCCTTTGGCATAGCTTGAAAGTATCATTCCCATATAGTATCCGTTATCGGAAGCCATACCTCCACGCATTTCCACACCCTGCATCCTTGGCAGAATCCGCTGGGCTTCTGCCTGTCCTACGGAAAGGACAAGCAGCAATGCCAGCATATACAATACTTTTCGTTCTCATCGTACCTTCAGTTCGTTGATGGTTTCCGCACGCACCAGGTCTTCGTTGACCACCTCAAAACTCTGGTGACGGCCACCCTGTTTCTCATACATCTCCACAACCAGTTTCTTATCGTTCGGTATTGTAAACTTGGGAAGGGCAAATACCGTACATTCCGAATCCCTGCCGTTTACACGTGTCACATAATTGTAGGCACGCAGCGGATAAATCACCTGCTCCTGCATGGCCGTACGCTTCATCACCTTTTTGTCCACCACCTTGAACGTAATGAAATCCACGTCAAAGGGCACATTCGAGGAGTTCTTTACCTGGGTATGGAAATAAAGCAGGTCATTATGGGTGTACAGTCCTTTGAGCAGATACTGGATACCGAAACGCTTGCAGCCGATATGACGGATACGGCGCTTGTCATTCTCATACACGGATTTCATGATAAGACGTACCAGACGGGGTGACTCGTTATCCAGCTCGGTCAGATAGATTTCCATGGCATTGTTGGGACGGTTCACCGATTCTCCGTCATGGATGAAATCACACATCTCCACATTCAGCAGCAGCGGCTCATCGGCATACTTCACGTTGAAGGTATAGAAGTTCCCGTCTTCGGTTATTACAGACATATTGGTCTCCTCCCTGAAATTTCGTGTCGTGGCCTTTACTCGGATTACATTCTCGGCACCGTCGGCCTTGCCGGCTATCAGGTTTGTAGAACCAAGATCCACATACTTGACCGGAGCAGGGAAAATGACATGGACAGTCTTGTCATACGTTATTTCCAGTCCATGCGGCGGAATCATCTGGCTGAAACCGATCTTGCGGGTCAGCCCCTCATAATAATCACCGCTACTCTGCTGCGCCCAGGCAGCCGATACGCCCAGTAAAAGGGCAAACATCATCAGAATCTTCTTCATGTGCTTTTGTTTAATGGTTGTCTTTTCTTTCATAGTTTCCTGTATTTCATTTCTCCGGTGAATGGAGCAGTACCCGGTGTCCGGCCTTCAAAGTAATCTTTACCGTACGCATCCGTTTGGATATGTACTGGGAAACGCCCTGTATCACACCTTTTCCCAGATCGGAGGCAATCTGCGCCCCGGCATCTGTGGAAATGTTGATGCTGCTGTTCATCGAGGTTCCCATGTTGGCGGCAATCTCCCTGGCAGCGTCATATTCCAGTGAACCCGGCACCAGGATTCCCTGCTGTCCGTCTAGATCATAGACTTCTAGCTCCACCCGGCAGGATAGTTCTCTTGTATTCCACGGCATTGATCCATGATTTCCAGCCGTTCACCCTGTATGCGTGTGCCACCTACCAGTACGGTCCCTTTCGGTATGACGTCCGGCAACGGACATGGGCTCGGTAAGCCGCAGGCGCAAGGCCTGTCCGTCGGATACGGTCTGTGTTCCGTGTACACAGGCAGCAATGGTATTGTCCTTCCGTTACTGTCTTCCGGCCGACAGCCGTATTGAAACCGGCATTGCGTTCTCCCGAAAAGGCGGATATGAACTCTTCGTCGCTCATAGGTCTGGAAAGCGAGGATACCACCTCATTGTGAACCTGTTTCACCGGTATGGCTTTTTTGTCCTCCGCTTTTCTGACGGGAGAAGGAGTCTCCACTGCCTGACGGTTATTGTATTTGGCGGCCAGTTCGTATGATTTTTCCATCAGGGCCATCTTTTCCTCCATGCCTGACAGTGGCTCCTGTTTCTGCTGCTGTTGCTGCATACGCTCCAGTTCCTCAATCCTTTCCAGAAGCCTTTCCTTTTCCGGATCGGTCCGCGGTTCATAGATGCTTCCCAGCGTACGGTTCATCTCACAGTAGGCTCCGGCCGAGGAACTGACCGGTCCGGCATTTCCTTTTTCTGTTTCCGTTTCCGTGTTTGTTTGCCTCTCCGGTGGAATGTTATCGGGAAGACGGACACTGTCTTTCCGTTCCTCTTTGGCAAACATGGACTCCGCAGCTTCAAAGAATGTCTTCCTTTTCCTGCTTTCCTGTTCCATCAGAGCCTTTTCATAGGCATCCTTCTTGTTTCCTTCCAGGCGGCTGTCCTCGGGAGAAGGGATTTCCGTATTGAATCCCTGTCCTTTATCCTGCCGCTCCCGTTCCTGCCCGGAAGGTGAGAATATCAGATAGAAACTTCCCAGACACAGCAGGAACATCAGCGGATACACCACAAATCCGGCGCGTTTGCGTTTCTGTTCCTCACTCAGCGGCTTCCTGTCCTTTGAAGACCGGAGCCTGAACGGTTTCATCAGCCGTTCCATTACTTCTTGACTTTTCTTTCTCCATTCTTACAATAGATTGAATGAACTCCATACGGAGTGAATCCTTTTCCATAAATTCCATTCCGGACTCCCGATTATTACTGCCTATAAACGGTCTGCATGCCGTATAGACACATGCGGCGGTAAACGGGACAAACAGTATCCAGAGAACGGCCTTGCGCTGTTTAACGGTAAGTCTGTGGCAGAACCTCCTGAGTTGAAGGTTCGCCTGTCTCGTCAGGTTCCTTTTCATCGCTCTACGCTCCTTATGTCCTTGTTTTCCAGTATGGTCAGATGTTCGATGATAAAGCCGTTGGGGTTGTCATCGGAACGGGACGTATTCTGAAGCTGGCAGTCAGTCACCAGCGAACGTTCCGTCACATTACTCTCACGGATAATCATCTGGCGGGCATACGTCCTGGCCCTGTAGGGGTATCCGGAAAAGTCGCAGACCACGCTGTCCACCCGTACCACCTGATTGATATTACCGGAAATGAGACGGTTGTAATATCCTTTCTCGGCAAAATCCACATAGTAATGATAGGCGCTTTTGTCCGCCAGCTGCAAGGCACGGTTGATATTGTGCTCGATGGCATCCTTCTGTGGTGACAGCCCGAAAAAAGCTCATGGAACCTTCTTACATGCTCCCTAGCTTCAGCCGGACGGTTCTGTGAAAGATCCTGTGAAAGGGCAAGCATCAGTGACTTGCCGCCATCGAGTACATAAATTTTCTCACGCTGTTTCTCCGCAAAGCGGTATGAGTTCCACAGGGCAAAGACGGTCACGAGCGTGCAGCATCCGACAAAGACCGCAAGCATCAGGCGTATCCGTCTGAAACTGCTTTCAATATTGGTCAGTGATTTGAATTCCATCTGTTTTCATGATTTTAATGTTCCTGTTCAGTTTATTTTCCACGCAGACGCCCTCCGATATTTCCCAGTCCGGAACCTGCGGCACCGGCTGCAAATCCTCCGGTCTTGGTCGCGGTACGGTTGATGTTTCGGTTGTAGTTTCCGGCACCGCCTGCCTGCACAATCCATCCGGCCACGGTCGGCACGGTAAAATATCCGATGATACCTATCAGCATGAAGATCACATATACCGAATTGGAGTTGTCCAACGAAATAGTTCGGATTGTTCTGGAGCTCCAGGATGTCGTTCTGCAGCATAAGTACCTGAATCTTGGCCAGCATACAGCTGAAAAGGTCACTCACGGGAAGCCACAGATAGACGGAAATGTAACGTGTGAACCACTGGCTGAGCGTGGACTGGAAACCGTCCCACACACTGAAGGCAAAGGCAATGGGGACCGAGGATGGACAATACAACCAGAAAAAAG
>ENA-OPYV01000138-OPYV01000138.1-human-gut-metagenome-genome-assembly--contig:-NODE-138-length-22281-cov-2.288255_pt1 | contig 22281 bp, 29 predicted proteins | sample MGYA00242474_ERZ504485 | MGnify/ENA primary metagenome ERZ504485 (study PRJEB26092, sample SAMD00036263) | human gut metagenome | host: Homo sapiens | study: EMG produced TPA metagenomics assembly of...
TTTCCGTCATTTACTAGAAATTTAATTTTCTTTTTTATTTTCCATTTTTTTTATCCACACTATATTCAGTTTCTCCATACTTCTATTAATTATGTCTTGCTTTATTATAATATCATATATCCCTATCTATTTAAAGTTTATGGTGTATATTAAATTATTACCTGTAGAGTAGGTTAGAGGGCATCCGCCCTCTTTCCCCTCATCAAACCGTGCATGAGGTTCTCCCTCACACGGCTTTCCGACATTCTTCTTTCTACAGCATTACGTCATGCTCTAGCCATTTTCTTTAATCCTTTTTCGTAAATGCTATTCCTAACAAATCCCACTCTTGACATATGTTTACGCCTTTGGTGTTTCTTGTTATACCATCTTGTAAAGGTACAGATAATGTACCAGTCTAGTGCCTGCATCCATTTCTCATTTGTTTTGGTGGAATAATAATTCTTCCAACCTGTGATTTTCGGATTTAGATTCTTTATTAAATCCTCTTCCTTTGCAACTAACAGACTTCGACCGTTTACATTCTTTTGATTTCTGTTTTCATCTTCTTCATGGCTTTCCTGCTCGGGTACTGATAAGTTTCTTTATACAATTGTCCTTTGCTTGTTTCCGTTGTCATTCTTCTGTGGTGCATTCCAAGAAAGTCAAATCCCTCTTTTCCGTCCCACAGGCTGACAATCTTTGTTTTTACTGGGTGTAGCTTTAAATCCAGTTTTGCCATGATGTACTGCAATAAGTCCAGTGCGTGATTTGCACTTTTCTTATTCTTGCAGATGATTACTGTATCATCTGCGTACCTTACTAGAATACCGTGAGTAAGTCCATACTTTTCCCACAGTCTGTCCAGTGTATTTAAGTAGATGTTTGCCAATAACGGAGATATAACTGAACCTTGGCTTGTTCCCAGTTCAGAAATTGTCAGTACATTTCCGTATAATACTCCTGATACTAACCATTGTCTTATCAGCTTCAATATCCTACGGTCTGATATTCTCTGCTCTACCAGTTTCATCAGCTTATCTTGGTTTACGTTGTCAAAGAACTTCTCAATATCTGCGTCTACTACATAATAGCCCTTGTTGTTACACGCTTTCCTTACCACTTCCAGTGCTTGCTTGGCACTTCTTTTCGGTCGGAATCCATAGGAACAATCTCTAAAGTCAGCTTCGAATACTGGCTCTATTGCTATCTTGGCAGCCATCTGCACAATTCTGTCCTTGACTGTTGGTATTCCAAGAGGTCTTTCACTTCCGTCTGGTTTTGGTATCATAACTCGCTTCACTGGAGATGGTTTGTACTTTCCATCCATCAGTTCCAATTTGATTTCTGACAGGTATTTTTCAATTCCCATCTCTTCAATATCTTCGATTCTGATACCATCTACACCACTGGAACCTTTGTTAGCTTTTACCCGTTTCCATGCTTCAAAAAGTACATCATCCCGATATACCTTATCGTAAAGTGCATGAAATCTTCGGCTATCACATTTCTTGGCTGTCAGATATAGTTTGTTTTGAAGTTGTCGAACTTTTTCTTTGGAGTTGTTAGTCTGCATGACATTCTCTCACTCTTACCCTCTCTACAAACGTGAATGAAGCAAGGAACCTTCCCATAGACTGCGTTTTCTTGCACAGTCATTATCGGTACTATGTTCCTCTCCGACTCCCTCCCATCAGAAATACGATTTCGCCAAGCTTATACGCTTTCTTTTTACCTTTCGGTGATGGGTAGGGTCTCTCCAGTTCCGAACCACACTTTTCATATATACCGCTTCCTATATACCGAGGGGTTCTTCTGTGCTGCTTTCCAGTTTCTTCGCACATTCCATGGTTTCGCCCATATGCACAAGGCTCAACTCCCCTTTGTTCTCTTTTCAGAGACCTTTTTTAACGATACGACAGAATTCACTTAATGTTACGGTCTGTATGATTGCTTGCACCTTTTATCAAGGTTACTTTATCCACTCGCTTAGCACCCTGTATTACTACAGCGCACCGAGTTTAGCTACACGGCTCACTGGCGATTACCGTGACCGGACTTACACCGGCAAGTGTGGTCCAGCTTCGCTGGACACACTACATAGAAAAAGCCAGCCACAATTATGTGACCAGCCTCTCTTCTACTTGCTCTATTTTTTGGTACGTTCTCCCTCAGATTCCATTACCTGTTGCATAGCTTTCTGTCCAGTGCGTCTTGCAATTTCCTCCTTTTTCTCATTTAGTTTTGCAAGGACAGATTCTTTTTGATGGTTCTTTTTATCTTTTGGTGCAGCATTATTCTTAAGTCCGTCAATCATATTATAATTTGCTTCCTCTGTAATTTCCGCACTTCGCAGGTATTCTCCATTCTCCATGTACTTCTGCCAGTTATCCAATTTCGGTTTATAGCCTTCTGTCTGCTCCTGCACTGGCGGATGCAGAGAATCAAGAATCTTCTGTTTTACTACATCATCAAATCCATTGTAGGTGCTGTCTACAAGCACATTACCTTTCTGATCTAAGACTACATACGCAACATCTTTCCCATACTGCTCATGTTCCATAAGAAAATAATTTTTCCCCTCTACCAACAGATAATCTATTACTTCCCATGTTCCGTCTTTTCCCTCTATTTCATATCCGACTGTATCTTTGGTAAGTCCACCGCTTTCTGAAGATGTGACTTTCATAAAGTCAGGAATCTCTATAAAAGTGTCTTTGTTTACATAGTAAGTGGTCATGACACCCTCATCATTCAGGATCAGCACATCACTGGTACTGACTGCATGACCTTTATAATTGTGCGGCTGTTTCTTCTCCAGCTCCTTTTTTATCTGCTCTGGTGTTTCTCCCGCTTCATTGTTCCCAGATACACCTGTTCATAATTTGCCACCTGCACAGGAATCTGATCCTGTGCAAGTTCTTTCATAGGTACGGAAAAGAAGATTTCTCAATTCCGGTTTCTTTTTTAACTGGTAAACTGCAAACTGACTTCTACTCATTCTCCATCCACCTCCAGATCTGCTTTATAAATTTCTACCGTTTTCTGCAATTCTTCATATCCCTCATCGCTAAGATAATAGAGTTTCTGAATCGTCGTGAAAATCAGCAGCTTCATATCTTCGTCCAGATATGAAAAAATCTCATCCATTGCTTCCATTGTCTGTACCCGGTTTCCTGCATCAAAAATTGCCACTGCTATATATTCATCTTCCTCAAACCTTACCATCATAATGTTACATCTCCCTTCTTATGTGCCTTGGATTTTTCTTTCGACATATTCTGCTCCTGCTCTTTTATTTTCGCCTGACGCTCTCTGAGTGCCTGAAGAACAGATTCTTTCTGCTCTTTGGCTGCGAAAGATTTTCTTTTGGTACAGACTTATCTTCAACTGCTTTTTCCTCTATTTTCGTAATCTCCTGCTTTGAGTCAAAATATTTTTCTACATCATCCATTGCTTTCTGCACTAATGGACTTTCCTTATAATGCTGAATCATCTCCACACCTTCCCGGTCAACTTTTCCCAGTCGCATAAGATCATACGGTCCGTCATAATCGCTTCCATCATGCAGTTCAAATCCAACACCTTTTATTCCATTTATGCGTTCTGCAGGAATTGATTCATAAATGCGTAAGGCTTCTTCCAGGGTAAGGTTCTCATGATACTCACCCATAACAGGAAATTCCATACACTCCGCAACATAAAAAGTGATCGTGTCTTCCGGCTGTTTCTGCTCTGGCTGTCTGGTAAAAACAGAAAGTGTTTCTGCATTTTTCAGACGTGAAAGTAATGACTGGGCAGTGACTACATCGCTGTCTATATCCGATTCTTCTGCCACCTCAGTCAGCCAGTCTTTTAAACCTGCTGTCTCCTTGTTCAAAATATCCTCTGTGAGTTTCTCAACCTGTTCTTCCCTATTTTCAACGGTATCTTTATATTCATAAGTATCATATTCATAACTAAAATTATCCAAGTCCACTGCGAGTTTCCTGATTTCCTGCTGATCAAGATAGGCTTCCGATTCCTTTATATACTCTGCCAAAGTAATTCTTTCTTCTAAGATTGGGGTAATATCTACTTTAATGCCTGCTATTGCCATACCATACGAATTCAATTCGTTAAAAAAACTATCCTCTCGAATATTTCCTCGATAAGAAAGCACCACATCAAGATCAGAATCTGCACGATACAGGTCATCTCTACTTCTGGAACCATGTACTCTCGCCCCAATCAATGTAACTTCATTTTCCAGTCCCATTTCTTCCAGCACAGCTCTTGCATGAAATAAAAACTTCATATTCAATTTCTGCCCTGCCCATCCCATTCAATGCTGTTTCACATCTGCCAAGTTCTGAAGTGAATCGAACATCTCCACTGGCTAGCACTTCTTTAGAATGACTGATTACCTTATCCCGAAACTCCCTGTCATCAACTTTTACACATTCAACATCTTCCAATCCTTCATTTTTTAGACTGGCATACATTGCTTTCTGAATAGAATCTTCTGGATTTCCACAGGCATCTCCTGAAATTTCATGAAGTTCCTGATCATAAACCAGATATTTATAGCCTTCCTCAGTCGGTTGCACTGTTAAATACATACCAGACATTTTTAAATTGTACGGTTATTCCCTCATAATTTTTTAATGCCGCTTTCCTGTCATAACCATCAAAAAAAAAGCCTTTGGACAATTACGTTTCAAACTGTATCTTCTCCCGTCTCTCTTCTTCTGCATATTCAATTTCTGCATACATTTCTTCATAATCTATCACATTTGCATCTTCTATGGACAATCCTTCTTCCTCTAAAATATTCTCCATTGCTTCTGAAATAGAAATATTCGGATTATCGTAGACACCGCCATCCATTTCCAGATAATCCTTATCATAGAACGTATAATCATAACCGTCTTCTACCGTCTGAATTGTGAAATACTGATCTCCAATCTGGTATGCTATCTCTGTATCATGCACTTCCAGACTGTTGCCTATCTCTTTAAAAGTATTGTATATCTGCGGATTCAGCCAGCCTTCCACTTCCTGGCAATCATAGATCAGCGTATCTACTCCATTCTTGCACTGGATAAAATCAAGACTGCCTCGCAGCGGTGCCGTATTCTCAATTCCAAGAGCTTTCATTTTATGGTTAGGCAAAGAGTAATATGCTCCAAGGGCAGCTCCAAGATCCTTATATCTCTCAATCTTCATCCCACCTTTTGCTGCCAGATCTTCAATCACATAATATTGGTCAATATAATGATTTTCTGGCATTTTCAGATCAATGCCATTATTTTCTCTGACTTTATGTATCTCGAAAAAACTGAATTTCTGTTCTTCCCCCCGCAGATTCTGTCCGATCAGTGTCGGCTCCCATGTATCCGTACTGATTGGCTGCTGTTCCATGATTTTCATAACTGTTCCGTCTGCCAAGATAACGGTTGCCTGTCCTGGAAGATTCATCAGGTCATATACTGTTGCACCATTTTCTTCCAGATATTCTGAAATAGCTTCCCTGGCTCCTTCATCAAATCCATGCCAGATGTCCTCTGCCACCAGTGTTCCATTTTCCGATACGATAATATCTGCCACATCCTGACCGTATTCTTCACTCCGCATCTGGAAGAATCGCTCCCCATGATAAGTTTTCATATCAATCGCATACCATGTACCTGTATGTCCGTCTGCTTCATACCCTCTTGTAGTTTCAGTGATATGCTGATTTTTCACGCCAAGCACCTCTTCCAGTTTCCGGGTGCGGATTTCGTTTCTTGCCATATCAATGAAGCCATTCAGGACTGCAGGATGGCTTTCCACAATATAATCTCTGTTCAGATCCATTCCCCTGCTGATATTTTCCGGAATATCAATGCCATCTGCCCACTGCTTATTGCCATCAGAAAATCTTCCATCATGGGAAAGCTGTTTCAATGTATTTGCCAGAACAAAGGCAACTCGTTCTTCCCCATATTTTTCAATCACACCTATTGCAGTATCCGCTTTCAGGCTCATGCCATCAAAGTTTTCTGCGATTGCCTGTTCGATTGCATTTTTACAGTCGATATTCAGTTTTCTGGAATCCAGGTAAGCATCTACATTTCTCTCCTGCATAGCCTTTTCCAAAGTTCCCATATAAAACTTCCGGATACGCTTTTACAGGATTGGCATTTAACATTTCAACTCTCTGTGCCACAAAGTCCGGCAGTTCTGTAAATCCAAAGGAATCCACATAGTATGCGGTTAATCTGCCGCCCCGGTTCATAATGATCACATCACTGACTGACATGGAATGCCCGGTAAAATCGTTTGGACGTTCTATATTAAATCGCTCAAAAAGGTTATCCAGTGTCGTAGCATCTCTCAGTCTTTCACTGTAAACCATCTGATAGTCTTTACCATCTACGGTAAATCCCATTTCTTTTGCCGCTTCCAGACTTAAAAACTGATACCCTCTTTCTTCCTGTCCGCTGTTGATCTGATAAATACCATAACGGTTTCCATCGCTTTCCAGAAGAAGCGTTTCTTTGATCTTTACTTTTTCTTCTGGTATCATAACCATTTCCTGGCTTCTCCGGTAATTTTCCCATTCAAATTTCGTCACTCCGAATAACCCGTCATGCTTAAAATATCCAATTCCAGATTCATAACCCTCTGCGACTGCTCCTGACCGCCAATTGCTCCGGTCAGCCCGTAAATCGTTACTCCCTCATGGTGCAGTTCCACTGCCCGTTCCCTGGTAAGCGGAAGCATACTTTCTGAATAAAATCCGGCTTCATGCAATTCTGATAAACCGATCATCGAATCCGGCAGACTGTCAATCTGTTCCTCCGCTTCTCCAATCAGTTTTAGTACCGCTTCCCTGTTTCCATCCAGAATAGATTCTGCAAGATTCTCTGCCAGTTTTTCCGTCGCTTCCCTGTCATCCAGTTTATAAGCAAAATTCACGATAAGGTTTCTCTGGTCATTGCTGAAAATCGTCCGTTCCTGTTCCAGACGGTTGATGGTCTGCTCCGCATACTGCATGACACTCAGTTCTTCTGTCTGCTCCACAGCAGTTACTTCCTGCTCTGGCCTTTCGATATGAAGTTCCTTGAGTTTTTCCTCAATCTGTCCGATCATATCAGCAGAAGTCTTACGGATGGTGTCCATAGAAGCACGAAACTCTTTCATATTTTTACCGGAAGACCAGCTCGCAATATAGGAAAAGGAATACTCCGATGTATCCAGTCCAAAATGGTTGCATACCACATAGGCAACACTTTCTGCTTCCACTTCCCTTGTAAGCTGGTCTTTTACGATGCCCTCTGCTTCCATCTGGTCACGATCATGCAATACTGCATGTGCCGTTTCATGCACCGCTGTTTTCATGGTCTGTGCTTCACTCATGCCAGGCTGGACAGCGATATATTTATCGACAAGCTGATAAAAGCCTTTCGCCTCCCCATCAATCTCAATAAAACGGATGGGAACCGGGGCAACCGTTTCAGTGCTTCCATAAAATCATGGTAGATCAGAACATCCCCCTCCAGTTCTGATACCTCAAACTCTGGAATCGGTTCTCCTGTGGTCTGACTGACATCAAATACTGTCGTAACCCGGAATCTTGTAATGACACGCTCTACTACTTCTGTTTCCGGCTGTCCATCTTCCCCGATCACAATCTCTCCTGTTTCCGGATCAGTTTTTTCAATCTCCTGTTTCTCTTTAAACGGAGCCGGGGCAATGATCTGGATGCCTTTTTCCCCTCTTTTTACCTGCCGGTTAAATTTCTTCTGCCATGCCTGATACCCCGCTACCAGTGTCGCTTCCGGTTTCTGCATGGCGATCAGCAGAGTATTATTGAAACTGTAATTATGGAACTTTGCCATTGTATTCAGATATTCGGTATACTTTTCTGATGTGAATATTTCTGCAACACCCTGTTCCAACTGCTCTGTAATCTGCTTTAATTGTTCTTCTCTGTTTGCCATAATCAAATCCTCCATAGAAAAATCCCGCCAAAGCTCTGGTCACTCTGACGGGATACCCTTTATAACTCCTGTTCATGTTTCTTTTTAGGTTTCTGCTGTGTTTCTCTTGTCTGCTCCTGCTGTTTCTGTTCTTTCAGTCTTTCCAGAATAGATGTTTTATGAACACTGTCAGCAATTCTGTCCTGTCGTTCCTCCGGCATGTTTACTTCCGGGTTTTCCCCGATTCCCTCATCTGCCAGAAGATTTTCTCCCCCTTTCTCATCCATGTTGAGCATGGCATTTAATTCTGCCAGACGTTCCATTTTTTCACTCAGTTCCGCTTCTTTCGGGAATGGCTTCTGCACCTCTTCCTGTGCGGTCTTTAACTGCTGTTGTACCGTTTCCAGATTCTGCTCGGTATCTGCCAGCTTTTTCCCGATTGCAGAGAGTGCATTATGAATTCTCTGGATATTGCCCAGAGTATCCTTCCGAACTCAATTTTATAAGAACATTTTCCCTTGATCGTCATGGTATAAGTATTCGACAGGAAATTATATTCTGAAGAAAGTGCAAAACCATGATATTCCCCGATCTGCCCTGCTGATTTCACGGACTTCAAGCCGGATGCTGCTGAAAGTAGTGCAACTCCCGCTTCTTTTTTTATCGGTATACAGCTTTCCACCGACTGTCATTGCAAAGTGGTCATTATCCTGTAAATCTATTCCTTTAACCACATCTGCATCCACACGCATACCGGCAATCTTCTCTTTTAATGCGGTAATCTGTACTGGATACCGCTTTGCAATATCCGATTCCAGACGATAGATCTGACTGGTGTGGTTTGCTTTCAGAAGTTTCAGTTTACTTACCTGCACATCCAGATCCATCTTTTCTTTGATGTATTCGTTTCCTGTTGCCAGTGCCTTGATCTCTGCATAAGATAGAGCTGTATCATCTACATCTTCACAGGCACGCACCGGGGATTTACTGGTCATGATCTGTGAAATAAACTTCTGCTTGTTTTCCAGAATCTGCCACATGTACGAATCGAACGTATTTTCCGTTACATACCGGAAGATTTTTACCTTGTCATTCTGGTTTCCCTGTCTGAGAATACGTCCCTCCTGCTGTTCCAGATCAGACGGTTTCCAGGGGCAGTCCAGATGATGCAGTGCAAGTAATCTGTCCTGGACGTTGGTACCAGCACCGAGTTTCGGAGTGGAACCCATCAGGATTCTTACCTGCTGCCCGCACCTTTGCAAACAGCTCCGCTTTTCTTACTTCCGTATTATATTCATGAATAAATGCGATCTCCTCTTTCGGGATTCCCCGTTCCACCAGCTTGTTTCTTACATCATCATACACGTTGAATGTTCCATCATTTTTCGGTGTGCTGAGGTCGCAGAAGATCAACTGGGTAGCCTGTGTATCTTTTCCGTCCTCCCATACCTGGAAAGCATTCTCCACACAGGCATTTACCTTGCTTCCCCTGCATCCGGTAGCATATCATTCAAAAGCCTCTGGTCTAATGCACATTTTCTTCCGTCATTGGTAATCTTGAGCATGTTATCTACCCTTGGATCTACTGCACCGCCCCTGACCTGTTCTGCACGTTCCGAAAAGGCTTCCACCATTTCTTTCTGTTCCTCACTCGGCTTTAATACTTCATTGATATATTCTGCTTCCGGTACAGGAAGATTCAGCATATCTGCAGTCTGAATATCCGCAGCTTCTTTAAATATGGAAATCAGTTCTGGAAGATTAAAGAAACGGGCAAATCGTGTTTTTGCACGATAGCCCGTCCCTTCCGGTGACAATTCGATTGCCGTAACTGTTTCTCCAAAAGTTGCTGCCCACGAATCAAAATGTCCCATTCCCATATTCATTAAAGTATCATACTGGAGGTATCTCATAATGGTGTATAATTCAGTCATACTGTTTGATACAGGTGTTCCCGTTGCAAACGTGATTCCCTTTCCCCCGGTAATCTCATCCATGTACCTGCATTTCATAAACATATCTGAACTTTTCTGTGCATCGGTCTGTGAAATGCTGCCACATTCCGCATTTTTTGTGTATAAAAAAAGGTTCTTGTAAAAATGTGACTCGTCCACAAACAGCCTGTCCACGCCTAATTGCTCAAAAGTCACCACATCATCCTTTCGTGTCTGGTCATTCAGTTTTTCCAGTTTTGCTTTCAGGGTTTTCTTTGTCTTTTCCATCTGCTTGATCGTATACTGCTGTCCCGTCTTCCTCTTTTGCTGCTTCAATAGATAGGTAATATCTGCGATCTGATCTTCCAACAATGAAATCTGCCTTTCCCTGGAAAGCGGGATTTTCTCAAACTGGCTGTGTCCGATAATGACCGCATCATAATCCCCTGTTGCGATTCTGGAACAGAACCGTTTTCTGTTTGCCGGTTCAAAGTCTTTCTTCGTTGCCACCAGAATATTTGCTCCCGGATATAAGCGTAAAAAATCGCTTCCCCACTGTTCCAGCAAATGGTTCGGAACCACATAAAGACTCTTTTGTGCCAGTCCCAGACGCTTGCTCTCCATACCGGCTGCGATCATCTGGAACGTCTTGCCTGCACCTACACAGTGTGCAAGCAGGGTATTATTTCCATAAAGGATATGTGCCACCGCATTTTTCTGATGCTCCATCAGCTTAATTTCCGGATTCATTCCGACAAACTGAATGTGACTGCCATCATATTCCCTTGGCCGGATGCTGTTAAACCGTTCATTATAAATTTTGCAGAGTGTTTCCCGTCGGCTCATATCCTTAAAAATCCACTCTTTAAACTCTTCCCGGATCAGTTCCTGCTTCTGCTGTGCCAGGGTGGTTTCTTTCCGGTTCAGTACCCGGTGTTCCCCATCCGCATCATGTATTGTGTCATAGATTTTTGTGTCACGCAGATTCAGTGCATCCTCCAACAACCTGTAAGCATTTGCCCTTTGTGTTCCGTAAGTTGCGGTGGAAAGCGGGTTATTGCTGCTGTCCACGTTCTTTCCTTTTACGTTCCATTGTCCGGTCACTTCCGCATACTGTACTTTGATACGCTCATAATTGATATGCTGTCGTGGTGTATGGAATGTTTCTGCCATGAACTCTGTAATATAGTCCGGCGAAATCCATGTTACACCAAGCCTTGCTTCAATCTCGGAAGCGTCCAGATCTTTCGGCTGTACCCGTTCCAGTGCCTGTACATTGACCATATATTCCGGGTGGTTCTCTGCAAACTGCTTTGCAATGTTCAGCTTCTCCCTGACATTCCCGGAAAGATACTCGTCGGATGGCTCCCATTTATCCGTAAGCGGATTCTTGAAGATAACACCCGTAAGCTCCTCTGTGACCTCTTCCTCTGTTTTCTCGGTAAGCTCCATCATATAAGGAATATCCACTTTTGCCTTTTCCCCGATAGATACCGCCAGTGCCTCACTTGCAGTGTCTACCGATGTTACCGGCTCTGCCCTGCGGATCGTCCTTTTCGTAAATATGTCTGCTTTCCGCTTCAACTCGCCCTTTTCGTCCAGAAATTCAAGGGAAGTCAAAAGGCAATAGCTGCTGTCCATGCTGAACGCCCTTTTATTTGCATTGCTGCTGAGTAGTCCATACTTGGCAGTAAAGCTGTCATAAACCCGGTTCAATTCAGCCTGTAAGCTGGCGACCTCTTCATCACTGCATTCTTCCAACTGCCGTTCCAGAAGCCTGTTTGTTGCATCCCGGATAGCAACCATACCTCTGACACGCTCGCCTGTCACAACCGGGAAGTTCCATCTTATTCATAACAGAATTTTCCCTGTAATAAATGTCCTCTCCGACAAGTGCAAAGCTGAAATTCTTAATATCCGGATTTGCCGGTATGGATACTACCTGTTCTTCCAGTTCCGTATCTGAAATCTCCTGCTCTGTGATGGTTCCCTGGATATGCTTTACCGCTTCTTTTAACTGCTCTGCCAGATCTGCTTCCGCTTTTGCCTTTACTGTTACTTCCTGTTTTCCGTACTGGGTACTTTCTGTTGTGAAATCTCCAAGCACCATTTCCGGATGATTAGCAAAATAGGAATTGACTGTATAACCTTCTGGTGTGGTTTTTAACTGTACCCAGTCTGGTTCTGTGATCGCAGCCCTGTCCCTTTTCTGGAAAAACAGAAGATCCGCAACCACACTGGTATTGGCATTTCTCTGGAAAGCATTGTTCGGTAAACGGATCGCCCCAAGCAGATCTGCCCGGTTTGCGAAATACTGTCGGACTTCCGGATTCTGCTTATCCATCGTACCGCTTGATGTGACAACTGCCACCACTCCACCCGGACGTACCAGATCTAAGGATTTTGCAATAAAATAATCATGGATCATAAAATGGTATCTGTCATATTTGCGGTCACTGACCTGATATGCCCCAAACGGTACATTTCCAATCACGCAGTCAAAAAAGCTGTCCGGGTAACTGGTTTCCTCAAATCCTTGTACTGCAATCCTGTTCTTCTGGTAAAGCTGTTTTGCAATCTGCCCGGAAACCGGATCAAGTTCTACGCCATACATACTTGCAGCACTCATACTTTCCGGTAAAAGTCCCATAAAGTTTCCTACTCCACAGGACGGTTCCAGTATATTTCCCTGTTTCAGTCCCATATTTCCAAGTGCTTCATACATAGCCTTGATGACTGTCGGAGAAGTATAAAAGGCATTCAGCGTTGATGCCCTTGCTGCACTGTATTCTTCTGGTGTGAGGACTCCTTTTAACTGCGTATATTCCGCTGCCCAGGCACTGTTTCTTTCTTCAAAGCCTGTGGAATACCGCCCCATCCAACATATCTTGACAACACTTCCTGTTCTTCCGGTGTTGCCAATCTCTGCTCCTGTTCCAGTTCTTTCAGCAGCCGGATAGCTTCCATATTTTGCTTTAAAACTTTGCTTTCGGACCGCCAGAGCCAAGGTCATCGTCCGTAATATGGAAATTATGAGGTTCCTGTTCCTGCACCTGTTCATTCTGCAGATATGGTAAAAATTCTCCCTCATAGCCAAACAGTTCATTCTCCCCTGGAATATAATTTCGTCCGGTTTCCATACACCGGAAAATATCAGCTTTTGATGAACCACTTGCTTCGTAGAATCCTGCATAGGAATATAAAATATCATCTTCTCGCTCGTAGGTAGTCAAATGCAATTCTGTATTTCCTCTTGTCTGGTTTACCAGTTCTTTCCCTTCCAGACCTTGTGGAAGAATCCCCACTGGTTCAAAATGATACCCCTGATATTCAAATACATTCTCGTTCCACTGTTCCTGTACAACTACATCTTCTGGCTCAGATTCTGGTTCCCCTTTTTGTACCTCCTCCATTTCTGCAGACGATTCTTCCACTTCTGGTTCTTCTGTATTTTCTTCTGGTTCGGAGGCACTCACAATATCAAATAAAGACATCTGGTATCCATCTAAGCCATCTGCCTGATCTGGTACTTCCTGTGCTGGGAAATCGTATAGCTGCCTTCCACATACTGATGTACTTCCGTCAATAGCTGTAATTTCTTCTCATAAGTTTCATTCACTGATTCAAAATCCAATGGCAGCATTGCCAGTGCATCGTCCATCGCCTGTAACAATTTCTGCGACTGCTCCGAATCATTCAGCATAACAGGAAGTTCTTTTCTTGCTTCTTCATTAAAGAAATCCTGCTTGAACGGACGCTCGATTTCTTCTGGCAGCCTTGCATAAAAAACTGATCACTTTTTCCTGCAATCCGTTCCCTCTCATATTCCGGCATACGGGAATAATCTGCGGAACGTAAGAACTGCTGGTTATCAATCAGATAGCCGATTCTTTTTGCAACTTTTGCCCAGGGCAGCAACACCGAAGTATCTGGATTCCCATAGTCCCCTCTCTCCAGCTTCAAACCTTTCCCATCATAATCTGCATGTGAATTGTCTGCTCCACATAAAGCATGGCTCTGACCGCCTATCCCATATTTTTCCTTGATAAAATCTGTCCTTGCCTTATCATCTCCATTCAGAAGATAAAAAAGAATAGGTAGAAAGCCTTCCATCCGAATACGGACCGCCACCGGCAAGAAAAGCATCTATTTCATCTTGAGTAATAAATACCTTATGTTCCTGCCATGCGAATTCATCTCTGGCATTGTATGGAATTACTTCTGCTGCAAATTTCTGAAACTGACCGGATATTCTGATTGGATTATAGGTGCGGAACCGCATAATGCTTTTATCTTCCTCATAAGCCATTGCCAGTCCTTCCAGACGCTCGTTCAGATCTGCCAGCCACTCCGGATCTGTTAGTTTCTCTTCCAGATAATCAGTAATTTCCGGATAAATACTGTGAAGATGTGGTAAATCCTCTTCATCAAAGACAAGTTCTGCTACACCCTCTGCCATATCCGCTTTCATATAGGCAAGTGCCTGGGCATGTTCCTTTATCGCATTCTCCCTTGCAACATCAAGTACAGACTGTGGTGCATACTCGCCTTGCTTCAAAAGCTGATGGATACGACCACTCACATCTTCCCAGGATAAAAACGCCTTATCCAGAATCTGATCGGTAACCGTATGCCCTACTGCAATCTGCAATCCCGTTTCGTCAAACCAGACAGAATATTCCATGCCATTGATTTCAAAGCCCTTTCCACCAGTCCCATACTCCCGCTTCACAAACTCTGTATATTCTTCCGGTGTCTGTTCACTCATAAAATTATAGATAATACGAAGCTGGCTCTTGCTTCGGTTTCCTCCGGTTCTTAAAACCTCATCGACCACCTCACTTGGAATGGCAATCTCCCCGGCATAGAGGGCAGCTATTCTGTTTTCGATTTCTCTTTTCTGTTCATTTACAGATGGAAGTTCGGGCAAAGATAAAGCAGAGGCAATTTCTTCCTCTGCTTTACTTAACTGATCTTCACTTGTGTCTTCAATTAGCTGTACACCAATTCCGTCAAGATGCTCTCTTCCGCTGTTGCCGTCAGACTGTTCATATGTGCTGTCCACGCCATCGGGTTCTCCTCTTTCGATGGTGCCGGATTCTTCTCCAACAGTTTCGCCATCTGTACTTCCAATCTCTTCTGTGCTGTTTTCTCGATCTCTTCCAGATGGCTGTTCAGTTTCCCGGTCAGTAACAGGCTCTGATACAGGCTGTTCTTGTGTTCCTTCAGAAATGTCCTCCGCAGCATTCCGTATTTCCCAATCTGTACCTCTGTCTCCTGGATTGTCAGATTCGGAAACAGATAATCCCCTTTGCGATGATATGTCAGTTCCATGCTCATTTCCTCCTTCATCTTCCTGTGAATATTCGTTTTCTATGATTCTGTTGTTGTTTTCTTCGCTTTCACGAATTAACGTGTTGAATTTATTATAATTCCTTTCCTCTGAATTTTCAATACCCTTTTTCATTTCTTCTAATGAAATACGGTGTACAAATCTTCCAATATCCACTAGCACAGACTCACTGGCCATGCTCGTCGCATTTCCAATAAATGTCAGCACTGATAAACTGTTATAGTCTGTGATATGTACGAAGTCCATTTCTTCCTGCCGTTCCAACGGATCAAGTCCGCATCTGGAAGCCAGCGTATAATAAATGCTGTCTGTCAACAGACTGCGAAATTCACTGCGTATGGTATCTTCTTCCAGCTCCTCCAGATACGTTCCTTCCATCACATATGTCAAGCCATCCAGGTATTCATCCAGATTTTCTTCTACCATATACTTCGCTGTTGCCATCAGTGCATCAGAAAGACTTCCTGTATCTATAACTTCCAGTCCATAAACTTCTTCTAAATGGTTTAATAACTCCTCCTGTTGCTTCTCCTGCAACCGCCACAGGTAAGGGGTTCTTCCACCTTTTACCTTATGAGTATCCTGAATATCAAATACATATCGGAGTCTTGTTTTCTGCATGGTTTCATCCAAAAGAGCAATTCCCTTTGCTCCTCGGTTTACCCACCGCAGCATTTTTTTCATTCCATAATTCCAGCGAAGCACAGGCAGTTGCTTTTGGACGCTGCGCGTGGATCAAAAAGCTGATCCATAAATGGATACCGATACAGTCTGGCTGCAGTATCCAGATAATTCATCCAGTCCCTTGGTGAACTGCTGATACGGGTTGCATGATACTCCGCAAGTCCCCGTATCTCATCTAAATGAGCCATAACTCATTCCTCCTTCCGTCTGTGCCTTATTTCTTCTTTTTAGGAAATTCCAGACTGAATCTGGCTTTTCCATCTTCTAACCCTAATACCAGATCGGCATCAAATTTGCTGTCTTTTTTCTTGGAATACAGTCCTTTCACATGGGTACGTCCATTTTTCAGAAGCTCCACCGCCATCTTTTTATCCATCGACTTTTTCATACTTTCCAGAAAGCGGTTCGACTTCCACAGAGCAAACTGACAGCTTCTGTCAGAGCAGTAATAATTGGTCTTACCCTCATATACATCAGAACCGCATACCGGGCATTTCCCGATTACTTCCTTTGCAATCTGAAAACGGTTCCGTTCTTCTTCCGAAATTGCCCTGCACATAGAAAGAATCTCATTAATCATGGATACAATCCCATTCATAAATTCATCTTCCTGGATTTCCCCCTTTTCCATCATCAGAAGCTGATTCTCCCATTCTGCTGTCAGGCCTGCAGATTTCAGATTCTCCGGCATTACATGAATCAGCTCACATCCTGCTACGGTAGGAAGAATCTGTTTTCCTTTACGTTCTGCATAACCGGAAGATACCAGCTTCTCAATGATATTCGCTCTGGTTGCCGGTGTCCCAAGTCCTTTTTTCTCTGTTTCAGAATCAAATTCCTTATTCCCCGCTGTTTCCATCGCAGCAAGCAGGGTATCTTCGGTAAACATCTTCGGCGGGGAAGTTATAATGTGTACTCTTCTCTGCCTTCACAGAGGCAAGAGTCATTCCTTCCTCATATCCTTCTGGAAGTTCTGTCTTATGATCCGGTTCGTCAGGTTTCTTATCCTTTACACAGTATTTCCGAAAGGCTTCTTCCACTTCTTTGAAGCCCATCTGTACAGGCAGCTTTCCCTTTGCAGTAAATTCATGTTCTTTGCACTGTACGGAAATTTCTGTCTGCTCATAAAGGTACTCTTCCCCTGTTGCCTGAACAAGCTGCTGTCCGATCAGCATCAGCAGATTTTTCTTTCCACTGGAAAGTCCTCCCATGCCTTTTTCCATTGCTTCTTTGTCGGCAGTATTGCATGATGATCAGATACCTTTGCATTATTAACCACACGATCTATGTTACCTCTAGTCTGTCCAGATTCCAGAAACGGAAGAAATCTGTCATGCCTTCGGCAAGCATTTTTACCGTTTCTTTCATATCTTCGGTTACATACTGACTGTCTGTTCTCGGATAGGTAACCATCTTTTCTTCGTACAGCTCCTGCAGCATATCCAATGTCTTCTGGGCAGTGTATCCAAAAAAACGATTTGCTTCCCTCTGCAGACCGGTCAGATCATAAGTTTTGGTGGGAAAGTCTTTTTCTGCTCTCTTTTTACCCTTGTGACCAGTGCTTCTGTCCCATCACAAAGTTTTCTTAATTCTTCCGCTTCCATTTCTAACGGGATACTCTCTGATGTTACCATAAGTTTCCCATCTGACAGAGAAACCTTATAATAGGCTTCTTTCTTGAAATGCTCGATCTTCTCTTTTCTTTCCGTCAGCATGGCAAGCGTCGGTGTCTGTACCCTGCCAACTACCAAACGCTTAAAATATCTGGTTGTGTAGGCTCTCGTTGCGTTCATTCCAATCAACCAATCCGCCTGTGCCCTGCATACCGCAGCATTACAAAGCCCTGCATATTCTCTCCCGTCAGTTAGGGACTGAAATCCTTTCTGAATGGCTTCATCTTCCATTGAACTGATCCACAGACGCTTCACTGGTTTCTGACAGCCTGCCAAATCATAAACTCTTTTAAAAATCAGTTCTCCTTCTCTTCCGGCATCACAGCCATTGACCAGATATGCTACATCTGCCCGGTTTATTAAGCCGCATAGCACATCAAACTGCTTCTTTTTATCTTCTGATACCTGAACTTTCCATACTTCCGGAATGATCGGCAAATCCTCAAACTGCCATTTTGCATATTTTTCATTATAAATTTCCGGTGGTGCATATTCTGCCAGGTGTCCCAAACACCAACTGACAATGCAACTGTTCCCCTCCAGATACCCGTCCTTTCTCTGATAAGCAGATAAATTTTTTGCAAGGCTCTGTGCCACGCTCGGTTTCTCTGCAATCACTAAAAATTTCGCCATGTTTTCCTCCTGTTCCTGTCAAAAAGGCAGTCCATAAAGAACTGCCCTTTCTCCATACCTTATGCTTTTTTGTTATTTCTGCTGATCTTCCGCATTTTCTTCATCTTCATTGATGTAACTGTCATCAGCAAATTCCAGGCCTTCCTCTACAATACCGTCCTCTTTTTTCTTTCGGAATTTACTTAAAACAAAAGCAGCTAAACCACCGAATACCAGTACAATGCCGCCGCCCCAGGATCGCAGAACCAAACATTTTTATTACCACCGGATTTCTGGATTCACTTCTGTTTTCTGGCTGTACGGTAGTTTCTGGTTCTGGTGCTGCAGTCGTTTCCGGAAGAACAACTGCTGATTCCTCTTTTTTTCTCGGTTTCCTCGTTTTTCGTCTAAGAACTCTGCCAGATCATTTTCATCTACCAGTGACATCATGTACACGTTCTCGGAAGTACCGGAACGGTCAATGACCATATAAAAGGTATTTCCATTCTTTGTCTGTACAGTCAGAAACTGCTTGGAACTGTCATTCTCCTTATCATCCACAAGCTGTCCGTTTCCCGGTGTGGAAAACGGTGTTCCTCTGTGGTAGGCTGCTCTGCCGGCTGTTCTTCTATCACCTGTTCCACTGCTTCTGTCTGCTCTGCATTTTCATTTGCCTGTGCAAATGCAGTCACACTGGCAGAACCCATCAGTATTGTTGACGACAACATAATCATCAAAATTTTTTTCATTACTTTATTCTTCATCTTCCAAATCCTCTCTTTCTTCTATCAGTCCGGTTAACATTTCGCTATCCATATTTTCTTCTTTCTTTATACCTGTTTCAGAACTATCCATAGAAAGATTGCCCTCTTCATCAAACTGCATGGTAACTGTTCCGTTCTGAATTCCATCCAGAAAAGTCAGCATCTTTCGGCTATCCATTTTCATGGAACGGATTGCCTTAATGATTTCTGCATCTTCCATCTGCTTTTTCTGGATTCTCAGTTGCCTTACATGCTCCTGCAATTCCAGAATCTTGTTTTCAGTTTTCTGAATATCATCCAGAACCTTTTTTAATCGCATATTCATCTCTTATTCACTCCCTTCTAGTGAAGTCTGCCAAATGCCATAAAAATGTTGCTGCCAGTAAGAACTTGCAATGCTTGTATACTGAATCGGATTCCCGCAATGAATCATCATGTTATTTCCTACATAAATTCCAACATGGCTCGCTCCCGGCGTATCATAAGTTCCCTGGAAAAAGATCAGATCTCCCGGTTTTGCATCAGATGGAGATACATAGGAACAATAAGAACGAAGTCCGTCCGCTGTTGTTCTTCCCACGTTCCATCCATTTCCGCAATTATTGATTACCCAGCATACAAAACCAGAGCAATCAAAAACTGGTAGATGGCGATGCACCGCCCCAGACATACGGATAACCCAGATATTTTTCCGCTTCCCGGATCATCTTGGCAAACTGCGGATCAGAAAGTGCTTCTGCCGGAATATCATATCCAAAGCCTGCCCCACCTGTCGGAATTGTGTTAAGGTCAAACAGATAATCACGATTTCCATAGTATTTGTTGTAAGCGTCATACTGCTCCTGTTCCTTGTCTGTCATACGGTTTCTTAAAACTGCATCCAGGTTATGGTTCGTAAGTGTTACATCCAGCCGGTTCACTTCTCTTGTTGTCGTTACTTCCACTTCCTGACTTCCATTGCTGTCTGCTATGTATGCTTCCCAGGTCTGATGCCCATGTGCTGACGCAGAAGCATGATCGCCGTAGAATACATCAAACTGCACACCATACTGTGCAAAATTTCCGGTATCCTCAACTACATACTCCACACCATTCATAATGACATGGGTTCCCATTGGCACAAATGGATTAGAAGCATCCACCGCAATCGTGTGATTCGCCTGTGGATACGCTCCACTTGCAGTCGGGCCTCCACTCCACTGCCCGCAACAAATCGGACAGTTGCAATATCCACTGGTCACAACCTGTCCCAGTGATTCTCCAACCCTGACTGTTTTCTTTTCTGTTACGGTTCTCGTGTTGAATCCGTATATATCCATACTGTTCCCTGAAAATCTCCTGAATCTCATCCGCAACCTCGGCATAGGTAAAACCGCCATACTTGACTGTCAAATAAGAAATAAGCTGATACGGATTGTGTCCGATCTCATCAATCTGAAACTGGAACTCATCATAGTCGGAATGGTTTGCTTTCATCTGATTGATCTGCTCATTCAGTGCATTTTCCAATGCCACATAAGCATTTTCCGCAGCATAAATATCCTCATCCTCACTGGAATAACTGGTAGAAATAATAGCATTGGAACTGCCCTGGAATAACGCAGCACAGCTTGACAGGCTCGTTGCCATTAACGCAAACAGCAGCACCAGAACTCCTATGGACAGGAGGATATTTCTGTTCTGTGCCACAAGCTCCTTAACCGCAGCTTTGGCTTTTTCCGTAAATCGCTGTGCATTTACAAGCACTGCGTCCTTCACAGCTTTTCCCTGTTTCGCAGCCTGATATTGCTTCTGGTAACGCTTTTTCTGCAGTAATTTCTTTAATGCAGACTGTTTCTTCTGCTCTGCTTCTTTCTGAACCGCCTTTTTTGCTTCATTGGAAGCACTGGTGCTAAACTGTAGGCGAGATTTTTCTGTTTCTTCCAAAACGGTTTCCCTCAACCGATTATTTCTCTGTCGGTTTTCTTTCAACCGTTCCCGAACGTAAATTGACTTTCTTGCAAGGCTTTCTCCCGCAAATTCCATCTGATCTGCTGCATCAAGAGCAGCATTATCATCGGTATCCTCTCTGATTTTTTTCTGACCATAAGCAGATACCGTTTCTGAAACAACGTTTGCCCCCTTTCTTGCCATTCCGCTACCTGGAATCATACCTTTACTTTCATCTTCAAAGGAAAGACGGGATTTTGATTTTTTCTGTTCTTTTAGCGTCTGTTCCCTTTTCGTCTTTCCTTTAATCTCTTCCCGAAAATCTTCCATTGATTTTTCATCAACTTCTGACTTTTCATGGTAGCGTTTCTGCTCTTTTCGCTGCATAAGCTACGACCATCTTTTTCTTTCGGCTCTGCCTGTCCGGTTCCGATGTTTCAGCATCACGTCCCGGATGTCCCCGGATACTCTCTTTACGAGTCTGGAACGTGAAACAGACGGAGATTTCTCCCCGCCTGCTTTATCATCACTCATTTCTGAGTTTTCCATTTTCTTCCGCTTCCGCAAATTCTTCCTGTTCCAGAAAAGCGTGTCTGGACTGCAGTCTGTGTTTTCCTTCTTTCACTCCCTCAACTGTTTCTTCTGCAGTATGAGTTTTTCTAACCTTTCCAAAGTCCAGCTCCTGTTCCCTGTGTCCGGCTATTTTCTTCTCATCTGCCTCACGCCCGGTAATCCGCTTTTCCTTTTACTGCGGAGATTTTTTTCCCGGAGTCCATCCCGGCTCATCTTCTGGACAGTCTTGTCCCTTGCTTTATATTCATGCTCCTGCATGGTCATCATCTCCTGATCTATGGTAATTTTCCGTTATTTTTCTTTGCAACCAGTACCATACGCCCATTTTTCTGGGAATACTCACAAGTAGACAGTGTAAGTAACTTATCTCTGTATTTTGCTGTTGTTCCTGTCTGATAAAGTGATTTTTCCTTAACGGAAGCAACAAATTTTTTTATAATCCTCCACTGTTCCCGCTTTGATAAAACTGTAATAATCAAAATCATTCCCTGTATAAACGGGTGTTGTAAATGCTACAAATATCTGATACTGTTCATTTCCCCATATCGTGCGGAACAGGATTGTCGGATGTTCTTCGTTAAAATCCTTCGTCCTTATATTTTTCAAGATCAGCAAACATCTTTCCACTGTTCATGTGATGTCCATATATGATCAGATGTCCGAATTTCCTGGTACACATTCCTCTGCCAGAAATAAACAGCCATTTGCAGAATATTCCCCGTTAAAATCCCGATGCAGATAATAATTTTTTATCTCCGGGCCGTACATGACCGGATAGTCTATTCTCGTTCCATCAATGGTCAGCCAGCCAATACAATCTGGATTCTCTTCATG
>ENA-OPYV01000139-OPYV01000139.1-human-gut-metagenome-genome-assembly--contig:-NODE-139-length-22256-cov-2.138958_pt1 | contig 22256 bp, 33 predicted proteins | sample MGYA00242474_ERZ504485 | MGnify/ENA primary metagenome ERZ504485 (study PRJEB26092, sample SAMD00036263) | human gut metagenome | host: Homo sapiens | study: EMG produced TPA metagenomics assembly of...
CTCGACACAAAACTTCGAAGGATGGCTGGAGCGCACGGGCAACCGTGCGTCGAGATAGATAATTGCCCAAGACAGAACTCGCTTACGCCCGACTCATCGCATTTTTTGATTTGTATTTGAGGTGTGCCTATGCTGGTGAATATGCGTGATCTGCTGGCGGATGCCCGTGTCGGCGGCTATGCCGTTGGCTCCTTCTCCGTTGCCAATATGGAGATGGTGCTGGGTGTGCTGCAAGCGGCAGAGGAACTGCGCGCCCCGGTGATCCTCCAGATTGCGGAAGTGCGGCTGCGCCAGTCGCCGCTGGAGCTGATCGGTCCCTTGATGGTGGCCGCTGCCCGGCAGGCAAGCGTGCCGGTGGCGGTGCACTTTGACCACGGCAAAACGGAGAAGAAGATCGGCCAGGCGCTGGAGCTGGGCTTTACCTCCGTGATGTTTGACGGCTCTCATCTGCCGCTGGATGAGAATATAGCGGAGACCTGTCGCATTATAGAGATGGCGCGCCCTTACGGTGCTGCCGTGGAGGCGGAGATCGGCTGTGTAGGCGGTTCAGAGGATGGCTCTGAGGAGATCGCTATGCATTGCACAGACCCGGCGGACGCGGTGCGCTTTGAGCAGGAAACCGGAGTGGACGCTCTGGCCATCGCCATCGGGTAACGCCCACGGCAATTATAAGGCCACGCCAAAGCTACGGTTGATATTTTGGCACAGGTGGCCGAGGATACCCACACGCCTTGGTGCTCCATGGCGGCACCGGCATTTCGCCGGAGGATTTCCGCCGCTGTGCCCAGACAGGGATCCAAAAGATCAACATTGCCACGGCCACTTTTGACAGCGTGGAGCAGACGGTGCGGGGCGCTTACGACGCCGGTGCTATCGGCGGTTACTACGATCTGCAAGGGGCAGAGGTGCAGGGGGCGTATAAGAACGCCCACCGCCACATTTTGATTTTCGGCACAGACGACAAGGCATAAACCTGTCGCCTGCGCATAGATTTATGGAGAGGGAACTATGAAGTACATTGAATTTGACAGAACCAAACCGCTGGATTTTATCCCCATCGGCCGCATTGCCATTGATTTTAACCCCACGGATATGTATAAGCCGTTGTCCCAGTCGTCTAACTTTAACAAGTATGTAGGCGGCTCTCCCGGCCAATATTGCCGTAGGCTGGCCCGGCTGGGCTGCAAGGTGGGCTTTTGTGGCTGTGTGTCTGCCGACCAGTTTGGGGACTATGTGGTGGAGTATTTTCAAAATGAGGGGATCGACACCTCCCATGTGACCCGAGCCAAGAACGGCGAGTGCATTGGCCTGACTTTTACGGAAATTCTGTCTAAAGAGCAGTCCTCCATCTTAATGTACCGGGATAATGTGGCAGATTTTTGCCTGGCGCCGGAGGATATTGACGAGGCGTATATTGCTTCTGCTAAGGCCATTGTGATCAGCGGTACGGCGCTGGCCAAGTCTCCGTCCAGAGAGGCCTGCTTAAAGGCCATGATGCTGGCCCAGAAAAAACAATGTGCGCATTATCTTTGACATCGACTATCGGGCGTACACCTGGCAGTCCAAGGACGAGATTGCTGTGTATTACAGCTTAGTGGCTCGCGGTGCGGATATTATTATGGGCTCTCGTGAGGAATTTGATCTGATGGAGGGCATTGTGGGCGTAAAAGGCTCCGACCCGGAGAGCGCCCGCTACTGGCAGTCCTTTGGTGCGACGATTTGCGTCATTAAGCACGGCAAAGACGGCTCCACCGCCTACACCAATGACGGCAATTATTACTCCATTAAGCCCTTCCCGGCGGTGGTGCTCAAGGGCTTTGGCGGCGGCGACGGCTACGGCTCCGCTTTTCTGTACAGCCTGCTGCAAGGCAAAGAGATGATCGAGTGCCTGGAGTTCGGCTCCGCCTCGGCCTCTATGCTCATCTCCGCCCACAGCTGCTCGGACGCTATGCCCACCGCAGAGGCAGTGGCGGCCTTTTATTAAGAAAAAGCAAGGAAGAATACGGCGAAAATGGTGGCTCGCGCCTGACGAAACAGCCACCCCGGAATAAAAAAACAGACTCGTATGTAGTGATCCTATATACGGGTCTTTTATTTTCAAATGGGAGGTTCTGCAATGCAGGCATACAGATGGACGGCAGAGCGGGTGCTGCGGGAGCTGAACAGCGCCCCCGGCGGGCTGAGCCGCAAACAGGCGGCTGCCCGGCTGGCAAAACATGGCGAAAACCGGCTGGCGCGGAAAAAGGGCGACAGCCTGTGGCGGCGGTTTATGCTGCAACTATCCGACCCGATGATCCTGGTGCTGCTGGCAGCGGCCGCCGTGTCTGCGGTGCTGTGTGTAGTGCACCGGGAATTCCCGGCGGATGTGCTGATCATTATGACCGTGGTGACGGTGAATGCCGTCTTAGGTGTGGTGCAGGAGAGCAAGGCGGAAAAGGCCATTGCTGCCTTGCAGGAGATGACCCCGGCCACCTCTCGGGTGCTGCGGGGCGGGGCAGAGTGTACCGTGCCCAGCCGCACTTTGGTGCCCGGCGATGTGGTGCTGCTGTCTGCCGGTGATCGTATTCCGCAGACTGCCGGGTGCTGGAGAGCATTGGCCTGCGGGTGGAGGAATCCGCCCTTACCGGCGAGTCCCAGCCGGTGGAAAATCCGCGGCCCTTGCCGGACGATGGGCAGGCGCTGCCGCCCTCCGCTTGCAGCAATTGGTATTTATGGGTGCCAATGTGGTGTACGGCCGCGGGCGTGCTGTGGTGATTGCCACTGGTATGGACACGCAAATGGGGCGCATTGCCCACGCCCTGAACACCGCCGGACAGAACGCCACGCCTCTGCAAAAGAAATTGACCCAGCTGTCTAAAACTTTGTCCCTGCTGGTGCTGGCCATCTGTGCCGGGATCTTTGCGTTAGATGTAGGGCGCAGCTTACTGGCAGGCGGGCTGACCTTTAGCGGCGCGCTGTCCACCTTTATGGTGGCGGTGTCCCTGGCGGTGGCTGCCATTCCGGAGGGGCTGGCAGCGGTGGTGACGATTGTGCTGTCCATCGGCGTGACCAAAATGAGCCGTCGCCACGCAGTGATCCGGCGACTGACGGCGGTGGAGACCCTGGGCTGTACGCAGGTGATCTGCTCGGACAAAACCGGCACGCTGACTCAAAATAAAATGACCGTTACCGCCCGCACCGGTGTGCCGCCGGAGCAGCTCATGACCGCTATGGCGCTGTGTTCGGACGCCCACCGGGCCGGGGACCGCATGGAGGGTGAACCCACAGAGGTGGCGCTGGTGCAGGACGCGGCAGACCTGGGGTTGGAAAAGGCGGCGTTGGAGCGGCAGTACCCCCGGGTGGGTGAACTGCCCTTTGACTCTGCCCGCAAGATGATGACGACGCTCCACCGCACGCCGGAAGGCGTGGTACAGTACACCAAGGGTGCGCCGGATGTGGTACTGAAGCGGTGCACCCACATCTGGCAGCAGGGGAGGGCGGTACCCTTGACCGAGGATCTGCGCCGCCGGATCCTGGACGAAAATCGGCGTATGGCAGACCGGGCGCTGCGGGTGCTTTGCGCTGCAACCAGGCAGTACCCGTCCCTGCCGTCTGCCCGGTCGCGGAGGCACTGGAACAGGGGCTTTGCTACCTGGGGCTGGTGGGTATGATGGATCCGGTGCGCCCGGAGGCGGTGGAGGCCATTGCCGCTTGCCGCCAAGCGGGCATTCGTCCGGTGATGATCACCGGCGATCATCGGGATACTGGCCGCGGCCATTGCCCGGGCAGCTGGGGATCTTGGAGCCGGAGGGGGAGGTGCTCACCGGCGCCCAGCTGAGCCAAATGGACGATCGGGCGTGGACGATGCCGTTGCCCGGTGCAGCGTGTTTGCCCGGGTGCAGCCGGAGCATAAGGTGCGTATTGTAGAGCCTTCACCGGCAGGGGGCTGTGACTGCCATGACCGGCGACGGGGTCAACGACGCCCCGGCCATTCAGGCGGCGGATATTGGCGTAGGTATGGGCATGACCGGCACGGATGTGACCAAGAACGTGGCGGATATGGTACTGACGGACGACAACTTTGCCACCATTGTGGCGGCCGTGGAGGAGGGCCGCCGGGTGTATGACAATATCCGCAAGTCTATTCAGTTTTTGCTGTCCTCTAACTTGGCAGAGGTGCTCACCATTTTGGTGGCCACTCTGCTGGGCTTTACCATTTTGGAGCCGGTGCACCTTCTGTGGATCAATTTGATCACCGATTGCTTCCCGGCGCTGGCACTGGGTATGGAGCGGGGCGAGCCGGAGATCATGCGCCGTCGTCCTCGAGATCCAAAGGACGGCATTTTTGCCGGGGGTATGGGCTTTGATGTGGCCTGGCAGGGACTGCTGGTAACGGCGGTGACCCTGCTGGCCTACTTCAGCGGTCTGCTGCTTACCTGCCCGGTACAAATGGACTGGGCGGCACTGGTACGTATTACGGACCCGCTGGCCCATAAACCGGCATGACCATGGCGTTTTTACCCTGTCTATGGCGGAGATTTTCCATAGCTTTAATATGCGCTCGCGCCGGGCCAGTTTGTTCTCTATGGGGCAAAACGGCTATTTGTGGGGCGCCATGGTGCTGTCTTTGGTGCTGTCCACGGTGGTGCTGTATGTGCCGGCGTTGGCCGCGGCCTCGATTTTGTTCCTCTGTCCGGTACAGCCTACGGTGTGTCAATGGTGCTGGCACTGGCGGTGATTCCGGTGGTGGAACTGGTCAAGGCAGTGCAGCGGGCCGTCCATCGTTAAATCTGCAAAAAGTGCGGCAGGCAAGGAAATTTGCCCGCCGCCTTTTTCATTTTAACACTTCCTTTTCCCGCGGTTTTATGCTATGATAAAGGACGGTGATTTGGGTGCAACTCAAAAAGAATGACGAGATTCAACTGAATATAACCGCCCTGACTTCCGAGGGCAGCGCCATCGGGCGCAAGGACGGGCGTGCCGATTTTTTTGTGCGTGGCGGTGTGCCCGGTGATGTGGTTACGGCGCATATTATTAAAGCCAAAAAGAACTATGCCGTGGCACGGCTGCAGCAGGTGCTGGAGCCATCGCCTCATCGGGTGGAGAGTGATTGCCCGGTGTCCGCCCGGTGCGGCGGCTGTGCCTTTCGCACGGTGGATTACGCGGAGGAACTGCGCTTTAAGCAGCAGCGGATCAACGATGCTTTTCAGCGGATCGGCCACCTGGATTTGCAGGTGGAGGGCGTGCTGGAAGCGCCCGATACCGTGCGCTATCGCAATAAAGCCCAGTACCCGGTGCAGCTGCAAGACGGCCGACCGGTAGCCGGTTTTATGCCTATAAAAGCCACCGTGTGGTGCCCACCGGAGATTGCCTGCTCCAGTGTACGGATTTTTTCCGCCGGTGTGGCGGCTTGCCTGCAATGGGCGGAAGAACATCAAATTTCCGTGTATAATGAGGAGACCGGCACCGGCCTGCTGCGCCACTTGTATTTCCGCAAGGGCCAGGCTACCGGCCAGGTGCTGGCTTGTATTGTGATCAACGGCACGGATCTGCCCGGCGGGGACGCACTTTGCGCCGCCTTGCGTGCCGCTGTGCCCGGTTTGGTGGGCGTGGTGCTAAACAGCAACACCCGGCGCACCAATGTGATTTTGGGTGACCGGGATCGGGTGCTTTGGGGCAAGGGCGAACTGCTGGACAAGCTGTGCGGCAAGACCTTTGCCATCGGCCCCCACGCTTTTTATCAAGTCAACCACGACCAATGTGAACGCTTGTATGCGCTGGCAGGGGATTTTGCGGGCTTGACCGGCGACCAGGTGCTGCTGGACCTGTACTGCGGCGTGGGCACCATCGGCCTGACTTTAGCGGATCGCTGCCGCCGGTTGATCGGCGTGGAGGTGGTTCCCCAGGCGGTGGAGACGCCCGGGAGAATGCCCGGCGCAACGGCATTGAGAACGCAGAATTTTTGTGTGCGGACGCAGCCGGTGCGGCAACGCAGTTGGCGTCCCAGGGCGTGCGCCCGGATGTGGCCATCGTAGACCCGCCACGCAAAGGCTGCGCGCCGGAGGTGTTCGCCGCTATTGATAAATGGGCATTGAGAGCTGGTGTATGTGTCCTGCGACCCGGCAACCTTGGCACGGGACTTGGCATTACTGGCCACCATGGGCTACACCGCCCGCCGCGCCTGCGGCGTAGACCTGTTCCCACGCACCCCCCATGTGGAGACGGTGGTGCTGGTGGAAAAGAATGGATGATCAATAGCGTGTTTTATGGCACTATAATTTAATTTTCAGCCTTTTTATACCGCATAATAATTATTTTGATGGGAAGGTGTTTTAATGACCTATGGAAAGGTAATAGAGTTGTTTCTAGTTAATGGAACGGCAGACAGTTTGATTACGGCTGAGTTGTCAAATTGGAATGGAATGGCAGTTAAGATTCCGCGTGTTGAACTTTCTTCTTGCAATAATGACGATATTACTAAACCGGGCGTTTATTTTCTGTTTTGTAAAGAGGACGATGGATCGGATTCTGTGTATATTGGAGAAGCGAGAATGTTCAAGAAAGACTTAAACAGCATGTTAGGGACTACCAATCCGATAAAGAAACATATTATTGGAATACTGCTGTTATTTTTGTGGGAAGAGACTTAAATAAAGCGATGATTAGATATCTTGAAAATCAATTTGTTCAGATTGCGAGAGAGAGTAAAAGATATTTAGTGCTAACTAAAAACACTTATCAGAATACAGTTTTAAAAGACTCACAAAAAAGCCGTGATGGAAGAGTTTATTGATAATGTCAAAACATTAATCAATGCACTAGGATATAAAGTGTTAGAGCCCTTGGTCCAGGCAGATTTACCAAGTAGTAAAATTGATGATGAGGTGCTCTATATTACAAGTGGTTCTGTAAACGCACGAGGTATGGTAACTACTGAGGGCTTTGTGGTGCTATCCGGAACTACAGTGAATGAAACAACAGCACAATCGTTGAGCCCCGGAATGTTGAAATTGCGAAAAGATTTGCTTGATTCAACTAAGGTCGAAAATTTGACGACAATTGAGGACATTTTATTTTCAAGTTCGTCTGCTGCGGCTGATTTCGTTTTGGGTTACAGCGCAAGTGGACCTCGATCATGGAAAGCAAAAAATGGAAGAACTTTAAAGGAAATTGAAATTAGTTTGTCGAATTGAGATTATCAGTAAGAATTGCTAAGTTTGTAAGCTCGAAAACAAGTCTATTTAGTGTGAATTTGATAAAAAGCAAATTGCTGGACGAAAGGAGAGGTAAATGAAACTGAAAGACGGTATGGTGCTGGGGCATGTGGATGGCGAGGATTTTGCCATTGCTACCGGCAAGGCCATGAAGCACTTTAACGGTGTGATCCACAACAATCCCACGGCGGCATTTTTGTTTGAACTGCTCCAGACGGAGCAGACGGAGGACAGCCTGGTGGCGGCGCTCACGGAGAAATACGATGTAGACGCAGACACCGCTCGGGCGGATGTGCGTGAAATGCTGGATACCCTGCGGGCTGCCGGGGTGCTGGACTGAGTATGCAAATCGAAAATCAGACCTGCGCCTATTTGTTGGTGCTGCTGCGGTGCGCGCTGACCGGTGCGCCTGCGCCTGCTGCGCCGGAGGGACTGGATTTTGACGCATTTTTTGACCTGGCCCGGCGGCAGCAGGTATATAACATTGTCTTTCCGCTGCTGGCGGCGCTGCCCGGTGTGCCGGAGGGGGAGAAAAAGCGCTGGGAGAACTACACCTACACGGAGCTGACCCGCACCATCACCATGGATCATGAGCGGGGACAGCTGTTTGCCCGGCTGGATGAAGCAGGCATTGACTATATGCCCTTAAAAGGGCTGCTGTTGCGGGAATATTACCCCAAGACCTCTATGCGCCAAATGACGGATAACGACATTCTGTATGATCCGGTAGGGCGGGAACAGCTGCTGCGGATCATGCGCAAGGCCGGGTACAAGATGACCGCTTGCGGCGAGAATTCCGACGACTTTCACAAGCCGCCTTATGCCACTTTTGAGTTCCATCGCACCTTGTTTTTTGACGAGAAGGACTTTTGTCCCCGGTTTGACGGGTTGTGGCAGCGGGCAACTCGAGACCCGGACCACCCGCACGCATTCGTTATGGATGTAAGCGACAATTATCTCTATACCGTTGCCCACATGTACAAGCATTATTCCACCAATGGCTGTGGCGTGCGCTTTTTGGCCGATGTGTATTTGCTTTATACCAAAGAAAACGCACGGCTGGATCGGCCGTATATTGAAGCGGAATTTCGCAAATGGACATATTGGATTTTGCCCGCCTGGTATTGCGCCTGGCGCTGGATCTGTTTGAAGACAGGGAACTGGATCAGGACGAAATGCAAATGCTCACCGTCTGTATGCAGGGTGGTGTGTTTGGTGACAGCAAACTGACCCTGGTGCGCCAGCTGAATGCCCAGGGTGCCCAACTTTCCGGCTCGGCGCAGCGGCGGCGGTATCTGTGGCGGCGCTTGTTTCCGGATAAGAAAAAATGCACGCGGACTTTAAGGCACTGGACCGACACCCCTGGTTGCTGCCCTGGTTCTATTTGTTGCGGCTTTTGCGCCTGCCCTTTAAGCGCAAGGCGGTGCTGGCAGAGACCCGGCAGGTGCAGCAGCTGACTCGGCAGCAGGAGGAAAATGACCAATGTAATTTTTGTAGGTCTGGGTGGCTTTGTGGGCGCCGTGTTGCGCTATTTGCTGGGGCTGATCCCGGTGCGGCAAACGCCCTTCCCCATCATCACCCTGTGCATCAACATGCTGGGTGCCTTTGGAATTGGGCTGCTGGCCGCATTGTGTGAAAGGCATAAAAATTAACTCCCAGCCGCTGCTGCTGTTTTTGAAGGTGGGGCTTTGCGGCGGGTTTACCACATTTTCCACCTTCTCGTTGGAGACCTATGACCTGCTGAGCAGCGGGCGCACGGCACCGGCGATCTTGTATGCGCTGCTGAGCGTAGGCTTGTGCCTGCTGGCCATCTTCGGGGCCCGGGCGCTGATTCATTGACTTTCGGAGGAAGACCATTGGCTGTAAAGAAAGAGAACATTCGCAATTTTTCCATCATTGCCCACATTGACCACGGCAAGTCCACTTTGGCGGACCGACTGTTGGAGCTGACCAGCTCTGTGCAGCAGCGGGATATGCAGGAGCAAATTCTCGATGATATGGACCTGGAGCGGGAGCGGGGCATTACCATTAAGGCGCATGCGGTGACGCTGGGCTATGATGCCAAAAACGGCGAGCACTACGAGTTTAACTTGATCGACACCCCCGGCCATGTAGACTTTAACTACGAGGTCAGCCGCTCGCTGGCGGCTTGCGAGGGCGCTATCTTGATTGTGGACGCCTCTCAGGGCGTAGAGGCGCAGACCCTTGCCAACACCTACCTGGCTTTGGATCACGACCTGGACATTATGCCGGTGATCAACAAAATCGACCTGCCGGCAGCGGACCCGGAGCGGGTGGCCCAGGAGGTAGAAGAAGTGGTGGGCATTCCCTGTATGGACGCCCCCCGCGTGTCCTGCCAAGACCGGGCAGAATGTGGAGGAGGTGCTGGAGCGGATTGTGACGGAGATCCGCCCGCCGGTTGCCAACGACAATGCACCCCTGCGGGCGCTGATCTTTGACTCGGTTTATGACAGCTACCGTGGCGTGATCGTGTATGTGCGCGTAATGGACGGCAAAATCAAGGCCGGCGATACCATGCGTATGATGGCCACCGGTGCCCAGTTTACCGTGGTGGAGGTGGGCCGTATGCGGGCCACTTCCATGGAGAATACCGGCGTGCTTTCCTCCGGCGAGGTAGGCTATATTACCGCGTCCATCAAACCGTTCCGCGCCGGGTGGGCGATACCATCACTTTGGCAAATGCGCCGGCAGCGGAGCCCCTGCCCGGTTACCGCAAGGTGAACCCAATGGTGTTCTGCGGTGTGTACCCGGCAGACGGTGCGGATTATGAGGCCCTGCGAGACGCGTTGGAGAAGCTGCAGCTTAATGACGCGTCCCTAAGCTATGAGCCGGAGACGTCCGGTGCCCTGGGCTTTGGCTTTCGCTGCGGCTTTTTGGGTCTCCTTCATTTGGAGATCATTGAGGAGCGCCTGGAGCGAGAGTACAACCTGGATCTGATTACCACCGTGCCCTCGGTGATCTACAAGATCCACATGACCGACGGCACCATGGTGGAGATCGACAATCCCACCAATTACCCGGATCCGTCCTTGATTGACTACTGCGAGGAGCCGTTTGCGGACTGCAATATTTATGTACCCAGCGAGTTTGTGGGCACCATTATGGATATGTGCCAAGATCGGCGGGGGATCTTTAAGAATATGAGCTATATCACCCCGGATCGGGTAGATATTCATTACGAGTTGCCGCTAAATGAATTTATCTATGATTTCTTTGACGCACTTAAATCCCGCACCCGGGGCTACGCTTCTTTCGATTATGAGATCAAGGAATACCGCCGCTCAGATCTGGTAAAGGTGGATGTGCTGCTCAATGGCGATACCATCGACGCGCTGAGCTTTATTATCCACCGGGACAAGGCTTACCAGCGTGGGCGCCGCATTGCGGAGAAACTCAAGGAGCATATCCCGCGGCATTTGTTTGAGATACCGGTGCAGGTGGCTATCGGTGGCAAGGTCATTGCCCGCGAGACGGTAAAGGCCCTGCGCAAGGATGTGTTGGCCAAGTGCTACGGCGGCGATGTGACCCGTAAGAAAAAGCTGCTGGAAAAGCAGAAAGAGGGCAAAAAGCGTATGCGCCAGTTCGGCCAGGTGGAGGTGCCCCAGGAGGCCTTCCTGGCAGTGCTCAAACTCTCCTCCGACGACGAGTAAAGCAGAAATATAAAAAATCCCACCCGATACAGGTGTTGCCTGCTTGGGTGGGATTTTTGCTATTTGATTCGGGTTATGCGGTTGCGGCGGACTTTGTAGGCGGTGCGGGAGAGATGGATCATGGGCAGGTCGGCGGCGTTGTCGGTATAGAATGCGTCCGGTACGGCGCTTGCTCCAAAGTATTTGCGAAAAGCGGACACCTTATTGGCGCTGAAGTTGATATACTCCACCGTCAGGGTTTGGCGGTCCACCACGGAGCAGATACAGTGCTGCACCCCAAGGCGGCGGCACACCTCGTCCATAATCAAATTCAGCGAGGCGGTGACGATCACATCGTCCTTTACCGGGTGATACCAGGCTTTGATCTTGCGTATATGCCCGTCCCAAAAGTCCCGGACCAGCCCCTCCGGGTCGCAAAGCTGCTGAGGTATTGGGCGGCGTGCTTGCGTCCGGCCTGCTCCAAGTCTGCCATGGTGGTGCGCCCCAACTTATAGCGCAGCAGGTGATACAGCACCACCGGCACATAGCGTGCTACCTTTGGATTGCGGCGCAGGCTGAACAGGTAAAAGTCAATGACGCTCTCACCGTCATAAATGGTATTGTCAAAATCAAATACGCGCATAAAAAATCCCCCCTTGGTACTTTCAGTATAGCACAAAGCGCCAAAGGGGGACAGTTTTTATTTTTGCCGCCCAAGTGGCGGCCCAGGTAGCCCAGCAGCAGAATGTCCTCGTCCGTTAAGGCACTGCCGTCGCCGGATTCCGGTTGTTCTTCTTCCTCCGGCTCCAGGGTCAGGGTCAATTCCCATTCCTCCGGCGGGTTGTTTTTGTCCTGCTGCTTTTTCATACCATGACCTCCCTTGCACTCTTACTGTAACACAAAAAAGTCACCGGGTGCAAATGACAGGGAGAATTATAGGACAGAGAAATGGCGCTGCCCGGTACAGCCGACATTTACTTTTAGTTATTTTTCTCGCTTTTTGGCATGGAACGCAGGGCCTTGCGGAATTCAAAGAAGAACAGCACGCCGGTGAAGGCCACGGCCAGCACATCTGCCACCGGCTCCGCCATAAAGACAGCCTTGGTTAGGTCGGCAGTGTACAGGTGGGGCATCATGTAGATCAGCGGCAGCAGCAGAATAAACTTGCGCATCACCGCCACGATGATGGACGCCTTGGCGTTGCCCAGGGCGGTGAATGTCATTTGACAGGCGATTTGAATACCAAACAGCCCCAGTGCCAGAGTGTAAATACGCAACATCGGCTTGGTAAAGGCCAGCAATTCTGCGTTGGAGGTGAAGATGGCGGCAAACACGCCGGGGAACAGCTGGATCAGCAAGCAAAAGAGCATGGCGTAGCAAACGCTGCAAGTGAGCAGCAGTCGGTATGCGCGGCGTACGCGGTTGCTGTTTCCGGCACCGTAATTGTAGCTGATAATGGGTTGGGCACCTTGTGCCAGTCCTTGCAGCGGCAGCATGGCAAACTGCATGACACTGGTGAGAATGGTCATGGCACCCACTGCCAGATCGCCGCCGTATTTCAGCAGTGAGGTGTTAAAGCATACGGAGATCACGCTCTCGCTGGCCTGCATGACGAACAGGGCACTGCCCAGCGCCAGACAGGGGAGAATGACCTTGGCGCGCAGACGCAGATTGCACCGGCGAATGCGGATAAAAGTCTTTTTGCCAAATAAAAAAGACAGCACCCACAGGCAGGACAGTCCCTGGGACAGCACGGTAGCCAGCGCGGCGCCTTGCACACCCATGTGGAAGCCGAAGATAAACAGCGGATCCAGCGCTGTATTGGCAACGGCGCCGATGAGCACCGAGAGCATACCTACCTTAGCAAAGCCCTGGGCGGTGATAAAGGCGTTCATGCCAAGGGTCAGCTGCACGAATACGGTGCCCAAGGCGTAAAGGTTCATATAGGCCACACTGTAATCAATGGTGTTGGAGCTGGCGCCAAATGCCAGTAGCAGCGGCCGATTCCAGATGAGCACCACCGCTGTCAGCACCGCAGACACCAGCAGTTGCGTGACAAAGCAGTTGCCCAGAATCTGCTCAGCTTCTGCCGTTTGCTTCTTGCCTAAGGCGATGGAGGCCCGAGGTGCGCCGCCGTTGCCCACCAATGCCGCAAAGGCGGAGATGATTAGGATCAGCGGCATACACACGCCCACCCCGGTAAGCGCCAGTGCGCCCTCGCCGGGAATGTGGCCGATGTAAATGCGGTCCACCACATTGTAAAGCATATTGATCAGTTGGGCGGCTACTGTGGGCAGGGACAGCTGGAGCAGCAGTCGTCCGATGGGCCGGGGTGGCTAAAAAATCTTTGCTTTGTTCCATAGTCGTCAACTCATTTCTGTAATCTAAACGTACTTAATTATAACACGATGAACGGCGGTGTCAAGGCGCGGATTTTGAACATGGGTCTCTTATGCGGCGAATGCAGTAATGTGTCGAACATACAAAATCACAATTTGCGCGGCTCAAAGCGTTTTACATTATGGTGAAAATATGATAAAATAGACGGCGTGAAAACGCACATATTTTTATTTCACTCTTTACCCGATCCGACGCACTGCGCCCGGTCGGAATTTCAGAAATGGAGAATGAGTATGCATTTGATTCCCAATCCCCGCGCATATCAGGCGTTGGACGGCGCCTTCACCTTGCAGGATGGCGAGAAGGTGAAGAGCGAACTGCGTATTCCTTTTGGTGCGCACCACCACCCGGGAGGCACGGATCATTGTCACCCGCAACCCCGGCGTTGCAAAAGGAAGCATATACCTTGAATGTGACCCCGGAGAAGGTGCACATCACTGCCGCTACGCCTATCGGTGCTTACTATGCGCTGCAATCCCTGCGTATTTTGGCGGATTATGATATCGGCGGGCGTACGGTGCCCTGCTGCAGCATTCACGATGCTCCCCGTTGGGGTTGGCGCGGTATGAGCCTGGACGAGAGCCGCCACTTCTTTGGCAAAGAAGAAGTCAAGCGACTGCTGGATATGCTCTTTATGATGAAGCTCAATGTGTTCCACTGGCACCTGACGGACGATCAGGGTTGGCGCATTGAGATCAAAAAAAAAATATCCGCGCTTAACGGAGATCGGTTCTAAGCGCACCTGCACCCAGGTGGACGGCTGGCATACTTCTCACATGGTTAACGAGCCTCATGAGGGCTTTTATACCCAGGAGGATATTCGGGAGATCGTGGCCTATGCCAACGCCCGGGGCATTATGGTTGTGCCGGAGATTGATATGCCTGCCCATTTTGCGGCGGCGCAGGCAGCTTATCCCTGGTTGGCTTGTCGGGAACTGGAACGCGAGGTGCCCGGCTACTTTGGCGGTCGTGTGCCTACATTGCACGGCATAAGGGACTGGAACCGCTCTGCCTGCCTGGGCAAGGAGAGTACCTTCCAGTTTATCTTTGATGTGATTGATGAAGTGTGCGAACTGTTTGACGCGCCTTACTTCCATATCGGCGGCGATGAGGCGCCCAAGGACGAATGGAAGAAGTGTCCCCACTGCCAGGCGAAGATGAAAGAGATGCACCTAAACGATGTGGAAGAGCTGCAAGGCTGGTTCACAACCGGGTGCTGGAATATGTAAAGCAGAAGGGCAAGCGCCTGATCGGCTGGAATGAGATTTTGGCCGCCGGCAATCTGGACCCCTCTGTGATCGGTCAATACTGGACCCCCAAGCGGGATAAGAATGTGGAGCGGCATATTGCCCGCGGCGGCGATGTGATCCTAAGCAATCACCGCAGTTTTTACTTTGATATGACCTACGGGCAGTACCCGTTGAGCTATACATACGATTTCGACCCGGGTCGTTATCATATTCCGCCTCGTTCCTATGACCATGTGCTGGGCGTAGAGGCTGAAGTATGGACCGAGTGGATCGACAAGCGTCCAAAACTGGATTTGAATGTGTACCCCCGTATGCAGGCTCTGGCAGAGGTTGCCTGGTCGGCCGAAGAGAGAAAAAATACGCGGACTTCAAAGAGCGACTGGAGGCCTTTAAGCCTACGCTGGACGCCTTGGGAATCGGTTATGCTGTAACCAGCGTGGCGGAGCCGGGCACCTTCCAGCGGCAAAAGCCCCGCCGTTTGTTCTACTGCGGCGACACCCATTATGAGTTGAAACTCAACGAAGAACGCAAAGCAAAAGGAGAAAAATAAGTATGAAATTTAGCCAATTTCCCCAGCAGGTGATCGACGAAAATGTGGATTACACAGTCAAGGAGATCACCAACATCATTAAGAAGTACGGTCCCCGGGAGTCCGGCAACAGCAACGTGCCTGGCTGCCGAGAAGCACACTCAAAAAAGAGATGGACCCCTTCTGTGACGAGACCCACTTTGAAAGCTACAAATGCGCCTAAGGCCTTTTGCACTTTACAAAAATCGTCAGTGTAGCCATCATCCTGGCTGTGGGTGGTGTGTGCCGCGCTGGTGTTTACCAGTGTGCTGCCTTGGTGGATCGCCCAGTGTATTGTTGGCGGTGTGACTTTTGTGGGGCTGTTTATCACCGTAATGGAGTTCCTGTTTTACAAGCAGTTTATGGATCCGCTTTATAAGAAGGTAGAGGGCCACAACTTTTGCGCCACCCGCAAGCCCACCGGTGAGGTTAAGCGCCGCATTGTAATCAGCGGCCATATTGACGCAGCCTATGAATGGCGTCATCTGTACTATGCCAAGGGCAAGCTGCCCTTGATGGGAATTTTTATGGGCGGTACCATTGTCTGCGCGATCATCTCCTTTATTATCGCAGTGATCTGCTTGATTGCTCACTTTGCGGATATGGGCGCTTTCGGCGATTTTATGCTGAATTACAGCTACTATTTCCATTTTGTCACCGCGCTGTTTATGATCACCCTGTTCTGCTTTGTGGACTTTAAGACCATTTCTCCCGGTGCCAATGACAACCTGACCGGTACTTATGCGGCGGTGTGTGCTTTGCGTATGCTGGATATGGCCGGTGTGGAATTTGAAAATACCGAAGTGTGCTGCATGATCACAGACGGCGAGGAGGCCGGTCTGCGTGGCTGCAAGCAGTGGGCCAAGGACCATAAAAAAGAGTGCGACGAGATTGAGACCGCCGTGCTGTGTGTAGATACCTTAACGGATTTGGAATACCTGAATGTGTATAGCAAGGATATGACCGGTACGGTGAAGAACTCTAAGCCCTTCAGCCAGCTGGTGATGGACAGTGCCATTGAGGCAGGTCATAAGGATTTGAAGTTCGCCAGCGTGTTCTTCGGTTCTTCCGACGCAGCGGCATTGTCCCAGGCGGGGATTCACGCCACTTGCCTGGCTGCTATGGACCCGACACCGGCCGACTATTACCATAATCGCCGGGATACGGCGGAGCGCCTGGTACCGGAGGCCCTTAAGACCGGTTACGAGGTAGTGCTCAGTACCATTCTGAACTTTGACGAGAAAGGGCTGGGCGCAGCAAAATAAGCGTGTAAGTCCAATACAAATGTATAAGCGGTACCCGGGTTTGGGTGCCGCTTTGCAGATTAAGGCTGTTTTTTACGGAAAGGGGAAAAGAAAATGACGGCTTTGTACATTATTTTAGGCTTGCTGGCTGCGTTTATCGTGATCACGCTGATCCGTGCAGCGTTCTTTATGGCGCCTAAGCCCCAGCGGGAGGAATTTCCGCCGGAGCAGGTGAACGGGCAGCGGGCGTGCGACCGGCTCAGTCAGGCGATTCAGATCAAGACCATCTCCTGCGAGGATGAGAGCCAAACGGATTGGGGCGCGTTTGACCGCTTCCATGCGTTTTTGGAACAGTCCTACCCGCTGATTCACAAAAATCTGAAACTGGATCATATTTCCACTGCCAGTCTGCTGTTTTACTGGGAGGGGACGGATCCCGACCTGGCTCCTATTGCCTTTTTGGCTCATCAGGATGTGGTGCCCATCAGCGAGGGCACCGAGGAGGACTGGGAACACCCGGCCTTTGACGGCGTAAATGACGGCCGGTTTATTTGGGGTCGCGGTGCGCTGGACATGAAGAACCACCTGATCTGCCTGATGGAGAGCGTGGAGACGCTGCTGGAGGAGGGCTATACCCCAAAGCGCGGGGTGTACCTGTGCCTGGGGCATAATGAGGAGATCGTCAGCGGCGGCAATAACGGTGCCCGGGAATTGGCGCGGGAATTGGAACGCCGGGGCGTGCACCTGGACAGCGTGGTAGACGAGGGCGGCGCTATGCTGCCGGCGCATGTAAAGGGGCTGCTGGACGCCAACCTGACCGGCGTGGGCGTGGCAGAGAAAGGCTATGCGGACTTTAAGATTACTGTAAAGTCCAAAGGCGGCCATTCTTCTCAACCACCCAAACACACTGCCATCGGCCAGTTGGCAAAGAAGGTGGAGCGACTGGAGAACCACCAATTTTAAGAGCACCATTTTGCCCTTTGTTTATAATATGTTTACGGACATCGGCCGCCATGCCACCTACCCGGGGCGGGTGGTACTGTGCAACCTGTGGCTGCTGCGCCCGGTGCTGAAGCTGGTGATGAAGCAGATCCCGCCGGCTGCATCTTTGATCCGCACCACGACCGGTGTGACTATGGCCAGCGGTTCGCCTGCCGCCAATGTGCTGCCCCAAAAGGCCAGCGTAACGGTAAACTTCCGCATTATGCCGGGCCAGACCATTGCGGATGTGCAGCGGCATATTGAGAAATATATGGGCGGCGACAATGTGGAGATTGAATTCATCAAGGGCAAGGAGCCCAGCATTGTATCACCCACGGACACCCGGGCTTTTGATACCCTGCGTCGGCTGTCCGTCAATCTGGACGAAAAAAATATTGTGGCGCCCTATTTGGTGATGGGCGGCACAGACGCTTATAATTACGAGAATGTGTGCAGCAATATTTATCGCTTTGCGCCCTTTACGGTGGACACGGCGCTGTTGCTCACCACGCACTCCACCAATGAGCGCATTCCCGTGGGTCAGATGACCCAGGGCGTCACCTTCTTTAAGCGCTATATTCGGTTGATGACTGCAGAGTAAAGGGGGAAAGTGATATGAATTTTAAAGAAAGCGGATTTATGTATGCTCTGGGCGGCTTTATTGTGGTCTTTGTGCTGGCCCAGTCGCTGTTTTTCTCATTCGTGCCTGGAAGCAGGGCAAAAAGCTGGGGCTGTCCACCGCCATCATGCGAGGTACGGTGACCCAGTCAGCGCTGTTCAGCCTGGCGCCTGCCATCTCTATTGTGGCAACCATCCTTACCCTGTCCGGTGCGCTGGGCATTGTGCTGCCCTGGATCCGGCTGACGGTGATCGGCGCCATTTCTTATGAGGTGCCGGCAGCGGAGTCTGCCATGGAGGCACTGGGCTATACCGGCGGCCTGTCCGCGGAGATCACGGATCCCCTGGGCTTTTCTACCGCCGCGTGGGTAATGACTCTTGGCTCTGTGATGCCTCTTGTGATCATTCCCTTTGCCATGAAGAAAATTCAAAACAGTATCGGCAAGGCGGTGAGCAAGAATACTGCCTGGGCGGATGTAATGAGCGCTGCGGCGTTTATCGGTCTGATCAGTGCCTTTGTGGGCCGTGCCATTGTGGGCCAGGGCGATAAGGCGGTGCTGGGCGACGGCGCCGGGATCATGAGCATTACCGCTTTGGCAGTGTCTATGCTGTCTATGCTGCTGTTTATGCAGATTGAGAAAAAGAAAAAGATTGCCTGGCTGCAAAGTATGGCTATGCCACTGGCGATGTTTATCGGTATGGGTGCGGTGATGCTGCTGGCCAAGGTGCTGCCCACCCACATTGCTTGGCTGGAATGGAGGGGCTAATATGAAAGATTATAATGAAAAGACCCACCTGTACGGTCGCTTTTGGGTGATCTCCGCCCTGTTTATTTTCTTAATGCTGCCGGTTGCTATCAGCGCCCATCTGCATGCTTTTCCCTCCGCCCAGGTGGTGTTTAAGGGGTTGCGCCTATTGCCCTGCTGTTTTTATCCCACCGCGGTGATTGAAGTGATGACCTACACGCCGCTCCTGGGTACCGGGGCAACCTACCTGGCTTTTGTAACCGGGAATATCAATAACTTAAAGCTACCCTGTGTGCTTTCTGCCCTGGACTCTGCCCAGGTGCGCGCCCAGAGCAAGGAGGGCGAGGTACTCTCCACCATTGCCTGCGCCACATCCTCTATTGTGACCACCCTGGTGATTGCCGCAGGGGTGCTGCTGTTCAGTCCGGTGCTGCCGTACCTGACAAATGATGACTCTGTTTTTGCCCCTGCTTTTAAGCAGGTGGTGCCCGCACTGTTCGGCGCGCTGGGTATGAGCTATTTTGCCAAGCACTTTAAGCTGACTGTTGTGCCTGTTGCCGTCGTCTGCTTGATGTTGCTCTTTAAGGGCGACTTGGCGGTAGGCGTACTGATCCCTGTGGGCGTGGTGGTATCGCTGCTGTCTGCCCACCTGATGTTTAAGAAAGGCTGGGTCAAATAACAGACCGCATTCTTGCCAGTTAATCAGCAGATCGCCCAACTTGACTTTTATTGGTATGGTGGTGTATAATCATCATACGATCATTAGAGACGGGGGATATAAGCAATGAAAGAGACCGATCTGCGGTATGTGAAGACCGAGCGCGCCATTCGGGACGCCTTCTTTGAACTGCTGGAGGAGAGCGAATTTGACAAGGTATCCGTTACGGATATTACCCAGCGAGCCCAGATCAACCGAAACACGTTTTACCTGCATTACAGCGATAAATTCAATTTGGTCAATTCTATTTTAATTGACTTTGTGCAAGAGCTGTCCCAGCAGGCATTAAAGGTGATCGACCAGGCGGAGAAGCCGGACACAGCCACCTTTAACCAGTATTTCTTAACGATTTTTGTCAGCGCCAATCGGATCAAGAAAAAATATCGGATCTTGTTTCGCAGCCGAAATATTGAGCCGTATTTGGATATTGCCGCCATTACGGATTGTGATTGCGGATCATATCGGCAAAAACAAATTTTTGGATTTTCGCAGTCAGCGCTCCTCCGTGAGCAAGAGCTTTTTGGCTTTTGGTTTTTTCGGTGCGCTCAACGATTATTGCAGCAATGATTATACCAAGGAAGAAACGGTGCGCATGATCTCCGCCATGTCTGCCGGCTTGGCCGAGATTGCCCAGCAGCTACACGCTGCCGGGAACAAAGTCGGCAATGGAAACAAGAGCAATAAATAACAGACGATACAAAGCAAAAGGGACCTGAATCCAGGTCCCTTTTTGTATAGATATATGTCATTCGCTCAGCAGACCATGCCGCCTTCCACCCAGCGCATAACAGCCGGGTATTCCTCTTTATAGTTGTCCAGCTGGTCCGCGTTGGAGTCCACAAAGGCCTGAAATTCGTCCGTGTCCTCAAACTCGTACGTAAAGTCTTGCTCAAAGTCATAAGTGGCGGTAAACAGGTAGTCAAACAGATCATCGGCAGAGAATTCCTCTAACAGCTTGTCCGCTGTGCGCTCAGTGATGGTATCCAGCGCGTTCTTTACCGTTAGCTCGAATCCTCCGGCTCTACCAGAATTTCCGGGTCGTTCTCGCAGTATTGCAGAATATCGTCCTCGCCGATAGCCAGGGTGCCCAGGTACTCCAGTACATCCTCATATCCGGTTTCGTTGACTGTATCATACAACCGGTAGGCAAACTCGCCTACCAGATTTTGCAGTGCCACCGCCTTGAACACACTGTCGATCTCGTAGCCGCTCTCATCGGTGATTACATAGCCCACCTCCTGCAGGTTCTCCCACATCAGGTAGTAAAAAATGCGGTGCTGTTCTTTCTCGCCAAAAATGGCTTCGTGAATAAAGGTATCAATATCCATTGCCGTTCTCCTCTGTCTGTCGCATTTGCGCAAGGCTACTCATATTCTATACTATATGCAGGGGATTTGCAACATTTTTGCAGGTAGATTTTGGCTTTTTTGTAAACTCTGAAAACCCCGCCTGTTTTATTGCAATGCCGGTAGGGATAAGCTATAATAAAGGGGACTGGAGGGTTCTTATGGAACTGACATTAAAAATGAACACTGTGCCGTCACCGTTACGGATGCGGGAGCGATGCTCCGCTCCCTGGTGCGGGACGGCCGAGAATATCTTTGGCAGGGAGACCCGGCTTACTGGGCCGGTCAGGCGCCGGTTTGCTTTCCCATTGTGGGGGTGCTGCCCAAGGGGGCGTCTACCGCATTTGGCAAGCCCTGCCGTATGAAGCGCCACGGCGTGGCCCGCATTAACCCCTTTACACTGACGGAGCACCACCGCAACGGCGCCACCTTTACCCAAGTGGCAGATGACAACACCTTGGCGGCGTACCCCTTTGATTATCGGCTGGAGATCCGCTATGAGCTGGTGGACAGCACCGTTGCCGTGACTTATCATATTATTAACAGCGGTGGGGAGCTATGCCCTTTGTGATCGGCGGCCATCCGGCCTTTAACTGCCCGCTGGCAGCAGGGGAGCGGTTTGAGGAGTACAAGGTGCGCTTTGATCGCCCTGTGACGAAGGCGCCTTTGCGCCCGGATCACCAAACCGGGATCGTGGATCCGGCGCGTCGGTACAATGTGCTGGTGAATGGGCAGGAGCTGCCCCTGCGGCACGATCTGTTTTATGACGACGCATTGATTTTTGATCAGGTGGAAGCCAAAGCGGCTACCTTGCTGGGTCCGATGGGCTACGGCGTGCGGGTGGAGTACCAAGATATGGCCAACTTGCTGGTTTGGTCCGCAGAGAATGACGCCCCCTTTGTGGCATTGGAGCCATGGAGCGGTATTTCTCATTGTACGGACGAGGACGGCACCCTGGAACACCGTCGGGGCGTGACCGTTTTGCAGCCGGGGGAGACAGCCACCTTTGGTTATAAAATTACCATGCTGAGCGGAGAGATGAAATGAATTACGGATTTTTCAGAGTAGCGGCGGCAGCACCCCGTTTGCGTGTGGCAGACCCGGATTATACGCCGGGCAGCTGGAGACAGTAATCGACCGGGCTGTGGCGCAGCAGGTACGCCTGCTGGTGACCCCGGAGCTGTCCGTCACCGGCTACACCTGCGCCGATCTGTTCTTTACCGCTGCGCTCCAGCAGGCGGTGGATCGGGCGGTGCAGCGGCTGGCTGCCTATACGGCGGGCAAGGACATTGCGGTGCTCATCGGCGCCCCGGTGCCCTATAAGAATAGCCTTTATAACTGTGCCCTATTGCTCCGGGACGGGCAGGTGCAGGGCATGGTGCCCAAGGTGCATCTGGCCAATTATAATGAGTTTTACGAAAAGCGCTGGTTCGCCTCCGGCGCGGATTTCGATACGGTACAGATGGTGAACGGCGTTCCCATGGGCAGTCAACTGTTTGACCTGGGCAGCGGCGTGCTGCTGGGTGTGGAGCTGTGCGAGGG
>ENA-OPYV01000140-OPYV01000140.1-human-gut-metagenome-genome-assembly--contig:-NODE-140-length-21965-cov-2.374393_pt1 | contig 21965 bp, 26 predicted proteins | sample MGYA00242474_ERZ504485 | MGnify/ENA primary metagenome ERZ504485 (study PRJEB26092, sample SAMD00036263) | human gut metagenome | host: Homo sapiens | study: EMG produced TPA metagenomics assembly of...
ATCTTGATATTTCTTGTTGTGGATTTTATCCTTGTCCGCTATTGCAGATACTCTTTCGGTGCGAGATACCGAACCGCTGCCTGCTGATAAGGGGAAGCTGCGTGAAGCGGCTTTTCATTATCTATACCAAGGTAATACTGCTCTGGCTCGAAAATATGGCCAACGCTTGCTGGAATTGGGGGAACTTCAGAACGACCGTGCTTACGGACAATTGTATGGCCATCTGATATTGGGATTGGCCAATACGGAATCAAAGTGGAGTACTGAAGGTTATACACACCTGGAGACAGCACGGGCTTTGGCAACGCAGCACCATAATCATGAAGCATTGATGCTGGTATTGAATGGGTTCGGGCAACTATGCCATGTTTGCCTATGATGACGTATATACAGCTATCTCTTATTACTTTCAGGCTTTGGAGGAGGCCAAGTACACAGATAATCGCCGGCAGTATGCTATGATATTGTCCAACATATCGGGAGCTTACTTCATGCGTAACGATTTTTCCGGACTTGTGTATGCCGAAGAGGCTGTAGACATTGCTCATAAGATCAAAGAACCTATTCCTCTTTTTTATGGGACAATGAATACGGCTCTGTACTATTTGGCCTCTGACAGTTTACGTCCGGCTCGTATGGCTATTGAGGCTGTTTGCCAGATGCATACCACTCAGGGGTTCGGAACTAAGTCGGATATATGTCTGTTGCAAGCTATGTTGCACGCTAAGTGTGGAGAAACAGATAAGGCCTACGAACTTTATGCACAGGCGATGGAGAACTTTCCCACTGCGTCGGCTTCTACTATTACGATAGTTTATCTGGAATACGCCCGTCTGTTGCGTGCAGACAACCGAGTGAAAAATGCTATCGAGGTTTTGGAATATGCGCTTGGTCATGTGGATGACAGCGGTATGCTCATTCATAAGAGACGCTTGCTGAAAGAACTGGCTTTGTGTTATCGTGAGGCAGGGCAGACAGGAAAGGCTCTGGAATGCACGTTGGAATACATGGGTTACCAAGACCGTCTGTTTGATGAGGTGCGTGAACGGGCCACCCAGGAAGCGCGCATTAAGCATGATATTTACTCGCGTGAGCAGCAAATCAGCGAACAGCAATTGGTTATTTTGAACAATCGTTACCGTACTGCTGTTTTGAGCGGTATACTGGTGGTGGTGTTCGTGGCATTGGGTCTGATTTGCTTTTTCTACCGGAAGAAAATTCGGTTGTACAATGCCATTGTATCACAAAACCGGGAATGTCTGCACCGGGGAAAAAATGTTGCTGGCGCAAATGGAGAAGATGCGGCAGGGTGGGCAGGCTTCAGTTGCCCTCACAAATAAACTGAATGACCTGATGGCGCGTTTCACAACGTTGATGATAGAAGAACAGCTGTTTACAGACCCCTCGCTTACTGTCAGTTCCATGGCAGACCGTTTGGGTACGAACCGTACTTATCTGTCAAAAGCGATTAATGAGACTACTGGGAAAAGTTTCACACAGTTGGTCAATGAATATCGTATTCGTCAAGCCATTGTTGAAATTTCAGATTTAGCAGCTAACAAACCGTTGAAGCAGATAGCTGCTGAGGTCGGGTTCAGTTCGCTTTCAACATTTTATGCTTGCTTCCAGTCTGGCACCGGCATGACGCCAGCCTGTTACCGTTCACAACTGAAGGGAATGTAGTATCTTTTTCTTCATCCGTCAAATTGATGAATCACGAAAATATAAGGCTTTGAATTTGTGCTGTTTTCTGTTGTTTTGTTGTGAAATGATAGAAAACAATTAAAATTTTGACACATGAACAAAGCTATTACTCATTACCTGAAACAGGCGTTCCTGCTGGCATTGACAGCGATACTTGGACAAAGTTGTACCCGCAAGGCTGATTCACCCTTGCTGGAAGGAATCCTGAACGTGACTGAACCCACCAAAGTTGCTTTCGTTTACGACTATCTGGGAGATAACTATGTGGAAGAATTGATTACAGATTCAACTGGTTCTTTTATCTACAATCCTAAGTTGGAAGGCGATGAGGCCGATCTTTATATTTATGTAGGGCAAGATATTTATGGTGCTTATGTAAAAGAAGGCTGTTCTACTCATATTGTTATTGATGGGGAGAATGTCACTTTCAAGGGTGATAATGCTGACCGCTGTACTTTTCTTAATACCCTATATCACACCTTTTCTCCTTGGGCCTTCAAGCCTACACCCGACCATCCTTTCGATTCCGCTGAATGGAATACACGTCTGGAAAAAAGCCGAGAAACCGTAGAAAAGGCTTTGGATGGAGTGATTGATAGTGAAGTTCGTGCTAGATATCAACAGTTGGCTGATGCTACATATAAATATTATCTCCTTCAGAATCTGGCCTTGGAGCGCATGATGAATCAGACTGACAATAAGCTGCAAAGTGATTCAATTATTGCCACCATCGATCCGAATGCCGACATCACCCGCCTGAGCGGGTTGCTCAACTATTGGTATAACGCTGCCGATTTGGGTGTAAATACCGGTGGACGCATTGATTTGGAAGATTTCTTTGCACGTCAGATAAAGAGAGTGGACAGTGTGTTGACCAATGAAGGTAACAAGAAAAGCCTTATTAACACGTTGTGCAATATGTTTCTCATGTATCAACCGTCTGATAGTGCCATTCATGAATTCCGGGCAGCCATTGCCCCCCAACTGGCCAAGGTACCGCGCATAGAGGAAAATATTGAAAAGGTACTGGCCGAACGTGCCAAACGCATTAAAGATGGAGATCTTTTGCCAGGAAATCCTACATTGATTGCACGTGATGGCAGCCGTACCACTTTGGCCGATGTCATCCGTGGAAAGGTGGCTTATATTGATTTTTGGGCTACGTGGTGTGCTCCTTGTTGCCATGAAATACCTTATTTTGAGAAAGTATGGGAACAATATAAAGAAAATGAGCGCATAGTTTTTGTCAGTATTTCACAAGATGATGACCGGAAAGCTTGGGAAAAAAGATAGACAAAGATCAACCTACTTGGCCCAACTATATTTTCGACAAAAACAGCGGAAGTAAATTCCTTGAAGACATGAGCATTAATTCCATCCCGCGTTTTTTTTTTGTTATTGTGGGCGCCGATGGACGAATCCTCTCGGCTGATGCGGTTCGTCCGTCCGATAAGGACATTGCTACGGTGCTTGATGCAGCTTTGGCTCGTTGAACCGTCTGTCGATGCATGGCTTGAAATTTTATATTTAGCAATCTTGATTTCTAGTAAAAGAATGAAACATTTATCTTATATCTTGTTGGGGTTGGCGGGCACTGCATTGCCGCTCATGCTCCATGCTCAAAGTGTGGATAGCAAGCCGGTAAGGCAGGCTGTTCACGATATTGAACAGAAAACAGTGGTAGGTACTATCCTTGATGAAAACGGGGAGCCGGTTGCCCGGTGCTTCCATACGCATTGAGGGTACAGAGCTTGGTACTGTCACTGACATAGATGGCAACTTCTCGCTTCTGGTTAAAGGGAAGAAACCTGTACTCATTGTATCTTACATTGGTATGAAGACTACTCAGATTCGTTTGCTACCGGAGTCCAAATACGTACGTCTCACATTGGAACCTGATATCACACTGATGGATGAAGTGATTGTGACAGGCTACCAGAATATCAAGCGAGAAAACGCCACCGGTTCTTTCCAGAACCTCACGTCAAAGGATATGGACAAACGTTATACGGGTGATATTACCAGTAACTTGGAAGGGAAAATCCCTGGTATGGTGACAGTGACCAGTAATCCTAATACTACTGGTGAAAATGCTATTACTATCCGTGGTGTCGGTACTTTCAATGCGCGTACCAGCCGCTGGTTGTAGTGGACGGATTGCCTATAGAAGGTGGTATCGATAGTGTGAACCCTTATGACATCGAAAATATCACCGTGCTGAAAGATGCATCGGCTGCAGCAATTTATGGTGCGAGGGCATCTAACGGGGTTATTGTCATATCAACCAAACGAGCTAAGGAAGACCGTCTTTCTATTGATTTCAACGCTGACCTTGTGGTGAGTGAACGGCAGGATTACAGCAACTATAACTGGGCTTCAGCTGCTGACATTATTCAGCTGGAGAAGTATAATTTCAATGCCATGCTGCAAGAAGACCCTAACCTCATTCAAGACGAAATTAAAGCCGCCACCGACGGACGTATCTTCACTCAATCGCACGTCATGCGCCTTTTGTTGCAGAACTATCAGGGACTGTTGAGTGATGCCGATTTGAACGCCACTCTCGACCGCTGGAGTCAGAACGACTATCGTGGTGAATGGCGTGATATGCATGACCGTACTCAAATTACTCAGCAGTATAACTTGGGCGTCGTGTCAAAGGCAAAGCACTCAGTTCGAGCATTGCTTTTAATTACATGGGTGATAACCGCGGAACAAAGAAAGAGCAGGACAATTCCCTCTCTTTCAGTTATAATGGTGATTTGAAGGTGAACAAATGGTGGGATATGTCGTTTGGAGTGAACGTGCTGAACAACCGTTCAAAGTACCGTGCTATCGGAAGTTATGACAACATAAACTCGTTCATGGCTTATGAAAGCATGTACAACGAAGATGGTACCCTGCGGCGTATGGAGGCTGATGTTTATCCCGGTGAGAAGGCTTTCGACAACGCTGAATATGAGCTGAAAGACCCGACTTACAACTACGCAGAAGAAATGGATTATAACTTTAGTAAATATCGTTATACCAATGTGCGTACGCATGTGAAGACGCTTTTCCGCTTGCCGGTGAAAGGATGGACAGCTCACGCACAGTTCCAGTATGAAGACATTACATCACGTACGCAGACTCGTTACAACAATGAGTCGCACTATATGCGCAGTCTCTATAACCTCTACACTACAGGACAGTATATCACAGAGTGGGTGGTAGACCCCGACTTTGACTTGGTTTGACCCGAACATCGACTGGACTGACCCGCATCCGGGTATGAAAGAAGAGACCAGTCTCGACCTGAACCATGCCATACCAGACGGTGACTTGCTGCAGACGAATAACACTTCAAGTCAGTTCTATACATTCCGGGCACAAACGCAATACAACCGCACTTTTGGTTCGCATGCCATAGATGTGCTGGCTGGATTTGAATATCGGCAGACGCATACTACGACAGACTGGGATTTGAAGTATGGTTACGATCATCAGACGCAGACCAACAAGAACCTGCTGACGGATTGGGGTTTCATCAACAATCCTTATACAGGTGTACTGGGTACTAACTACGGTGTGTCGGGTGCTCCGAAGACATTCTCTACCAGCGATGTGTTACACCGGTATTATTCGTATTATTTTACAGCGAATTATGTGTATGACAGCCGTTATAGTCTGTTCGGCTCGTATCGCGTAGACCGTACCGACCTTTTCGGCACTGACCCGAAATTCCGTGGACGTCCCTTATGGTCAATAGGAGCCAGCTGGAATCTACACAACGAAGCCTTTTTGAAGGGGATTGAGTGGATGAACGTGTTGAAAGTGCGTGCCAGTTTCGGCCTGACGGGTAACATCGATTCGTCTGTTTCATCGTACCTTACCGCCAGACTGAATACCAATCAGTACAACGGCAATTTTGGTGGGCAGTTTGAAAACACCGCCTAACGACCAGTTGCGTTGGGAGAAAACGGCTACATGGAATGCAGGTTGGATTTTGCTTTTGTTGGGCTACCATTTAAACGGATCATTGGATATATATCGCAAGAAAGGGAGCGACTTGTTGACTTCAACGGATTTAGATCCTACCACAGGATGGACATCACTGACTATTAATAACGGGAAAATGACCAATGCAGGTGTTGAACTCCAGTTGGATGGACGAATTTTGCCAGCCAAGAAAACGCCGTGACCTGGGCATTAACTTAGGATTCAACTTGGCTTACAACAAAAATAAAGTGACGAAGGTGTCGCATTATCCCGAATCGGGAGCTGAATACCTGATACTTCGTTGCACGAAGGTTACCCACTCAATTCATTGTTTTCGGTAAATTATGTGGGATTGATTGAAAAAGAGGGTGTTTACTTGCTGGGCTGGAAGGACAAAGAAGGTAATGTCCGCACCGAGCCTGTGGGAAGTGGGGCTTTTGAAGTGGAGGATGCAGTATTCTCGGGTACTTATACACCTACCATCAGCGGTGCCATTACACCTGAAATAACTTGGAACGGTTTCTTTGTGTCGGCTATGTTCAATTTTTATGGTGGACATTACATGCGCACTGATAATGATGCCTGGGGAGCGAACATCGGAAGTAGTGGGGGCTACAAGGCCATTTTCGGCAACGGGGCTGTCAGCAAGGATTACCTGCGTTACTGGCAGGGTGACAAGGATGTGCCGGGTAACGGATATATGGCGCAGAAATACAGTGAAATCAGCTACGGTATCTACCGTCACACCAATGTGGAACATGCTGGGTATGTGAAGTTGCGTAATCTGGTCTTTGGTTACAACTTCAGCGACCGTATCTGTAAGGCCATCGGCCTGAATGATTTACGCTTGCGTTTCCAAGTTAACAATGTCTGCACTTGGGCCCGTAACAGCAAGGGACTTGATCCCGAAGCGGTAAATCCTTTGACCGGAGCTAACTATAACCGTGTGCCACGCAGCTACACTATGAGCCTATTCTTCAATCTTTAACAATGGAAAAGACTATGACAATTAAAAAGATATTTACTGCTGTGCTGACAGCTGTCATGCTGTGTTGCACTACTGCCTGTGAGGACAAGCTGGACATTGTACCTTTGGGTGAGACAACCTTAGACAGTGTAGACGATCTGGAAACATTACTGAATCAGGTGCCTATGTTGTATCAGACAGAGAATCAGTTTGAGCTGCTGTGTAACAATATGTACGCTAAGTGGGATGGACTGCCGGATTTGCTAGCCAACTCTAACAGTGTGACCTATGCACTTGTGAAGTATGACGAAACAGTAGATCGTGTTAATCTGACCACTTCAAGCAATTTATATGAAAATTTGTATAGCAATATCAATTATATGAACGTGGTCATCTCTAAAGCTCCCGAAGCCGATGGAGACGAGGCTAAGCGTATCCGCATTATTGCTGAGGCACAGGTGTTGCGTGCCTGGTATCATTTCCTGTTGGTCAACATGCACGCCAAGCAATATGACGAGGCAACAGCTGCACAGCTGGGTGGCATATATACGTGGATAAATACCGAATGTGGGAGAGACAAGAAACCAAACTGACTTTGAAAGATGTGTATGAACGGATATTAGCCGACTGTAGTGATGAAGTTTTGGCCAAACTGATACAGAGTCATGTGGATGATCCCTGTCGCTTCGGAGTGGACTTCGGCTACGGTGTACGCGCCAAAGTGCTGTTTCAGATGAAACATTATGACGAGGCACTGCACTACGCTAATCTTGCCCTTGCGGTGAACGGGCATATTGAAGATCGTACTACAGTGAAAGCCAGTGGAAACTGGGTGGTGAACGAGACGGCGCAAAATAATTATTATCTTATATGGTGTGTTAATGGCAATTTGGGTGATTTATATGGCATTTGTATCACTCCTGATGTGGCCACACGGATATCTTCTGATGACTATGTGAATAAGTATTATCTGAGCGAAGGTGTCAAGGCTTGGGAGGAACCATATCCAACTCTTCCCGATGGTTGCTTACAATGTAATGTGTCAGATATCAAATGGAATGTTTACGGACTCCGTTCTGAGTCCATGTATTATTTGGCTGCTGAATGTCTTATTAGGCAGGGGGGACTTGCAGGGCGGACTGTCTCGCATTGACCGAGTACGGGCTATGCGTATCGAAAACTATCAGCCTTATGCTGACCTGGCTGCCGGACTGACTGAGCATGAAGCCATGAAATTATTGCAAGACTCGAAGCGTGTGGAGTTTATTAATACTTTCGAAAATTTCTGCGACCGAAAACGTTGGAACTCCGAGACTGATTATGCCGAGACCATAGTCCGCGATTTAGGACCTGATTATGGTGGCATCGTTACTTTGAGGCCGGATTCGCCATTGTGGGTGTTCCCCTTTCCACAAAACGCCGTATTGCACAATTCATCTTTGACGCAAAATTATTGATTACGTTTTTTGCCTGTAAGAAATGCTTTTTAGCATAGGTATTCTATTTCTTAATCCGGAAACTGTGATTGGGAATATTGTATAAAGAAAAACGGATTCACCCGCTGAACTCCAGCATGGTGAATCCGTTTTCTATATAGATAAAGAATAAGTTTATTCCTTGTCTTTCAACGCATCAAAAATCAGTTTTTCCAGTTCGTCGGCCAGTTCCGGGTTATCCTGAATGCACTGTTTGGCCGCATCACGTCCTTGACCTAATTTGGTGTCGTTGTAGCTGTACCATGAACCGCTCTTCTTGATGATACCTAATTCTGCTCCCAAGTCGATGATTTCACCGCTGCGAGAGATACCTTCACCAAACATGATGTCGAATTCGGCTTTGCGGAAAGGAGGAGCTACCTTGTTCTTTACGACTTTGACACGTACCTGGTTACCGATGACTTCTTCGCCGTCTTTCAACTGAGTAGCGCGACGGATGTCCAGACGGACAGAAGCATAGAACTTCAGGGCGTTACCACCAGTGGTAGTTTCGGGATTACCGAACATTACACCGATCTTCTCACGCAACTGGTTGATGAAGATACAGGTGGTGTTGGTCTTGCTGATGGCAGAAGTCAGTTTACGCAGTGCCTGTGACATCAGGCGGGCTTGCAAGCCTACCTTGTTGTCGCCCATGTCGCCTTCGATTTCTGCTTTCGGAGTCAGTGCTGCTACAGAGTCGATGACAATGATGTCGATGGCCGATGAACGGATCAGCTGTTCGGCGATTTCCAGTGCCTGTTCACCATTGTCAGGCTGTGAAATCCACAAGTTGTCGATGTCCACTCCTAACTTGGCAGCATAGAAACGGTCGAATGCATGCTCAGCATCGATGAAAGCAGCGATACCGCCTGCTCTCTGCGCTTCGGCAATGGCATGAATGGCCAGTGTGGTCTTACCTGATGATTCCGGACCGTAGATTTCGATGATACGTCCTTTCGGATAACCACCTACACCGAGTGCGGCGTTCAAGGCGATAGAACCGGTCGGGATGACTTCTACTTCCTGCACGTGGTCGTCGCCCATTTTCATGATAGAGCCTTTTCCAAAGCTCTTTTCAATCTTGTCCATGGCGGCCTGCAGGGCTTTCAGCTTCTCGCTGTTATTGGGTTTCGGGGCATTTTCAATGCCACCTTCAAACTCTAATTCGTCTTTTTTTGCCATAAATTACTATAAGATTTGTGAGGCATGGTCTTTGGTCTTTACTTCTTTAGGAGAAATAATCCGTTCGATAATGCCTTCTTCGTTAATGATGAAAGTGGTACGGAAGGTACCCATGTATTTTGCGTCCGTACATGCTTTTTTCTCCCCATACACCGAAGGTCTCTACCAGTTTGTGTTTCCGTATCGGCAATCAGTGTGAACGGAAGCTGGTTTCTTTTCGATGAATTTCTGGTGTGACTTCTCGTCGTTGATGCTGACGCCGATTACTTCGTAACCCGCTTGCTTGAGTTCGGCATAGTTGTCGCGAAGGTTGCAGGCCTGTGCCGTACAGCCGGAAGCATGTCTTTAGGGTAAAAATAGAGTACGATTTTTTTGCCTGCATAATTGCTCAGGCGGATTTCTTCACCTTTTTCGTTGATTCCCAGTATTTCGGGAGCTTTGTCTCCAATATTCATATCGTAAGGGAAATTTTTAGAAAAAAGAAATCAGGAACGAAGAATGAGTACTCCTTCTTCATTCTTGATTCTTTTTATGGTTAAGGTAATGTGATTACAGTTCCAGGTCACCGTCGAATACTTCATGCCAAGGCAATCCGTATTTGTTCAACGCTTCCATGAATGGATCCGGATCGAATTCTTCTACGTTCCATACGCCCGGACGCTTCCACAAGCCTTTCAGGAACATCATGGCACCAATCATGGCCGGTACACCGGTGGTGTAGCTTACGCCCTGCATGCCTGTTTCCTGATAAGCTGCCTGGTGAGAGCAGTTGTTGTATACATAATAAGTATGTTCTTTTCCGTCTTTGATACCACGGATACGGCAACCGATTGAAGTTTCGCCTCGTAGTTTTCGCCAAGGTCTTGCGGGTTAGGCAGCACGGCTTTCAGAAACTGCAGCGGAACGATTTCCATACCGTTGTAGTTGATAGGTTCGATGCTGGCCATACCGATGTTCTGGATTACACGCAAGTGAGTCAGGTATTCCTGTCCGAAAGTCATCCAGAAACGGGCACGCTTGATGGTCTGGAAATTCTTGACCAGTGATTCCAGTTCTTCGTGATACAATAGGTAAGAATCACGCGGACCGATGTTAGGATAAGTCAGGTCTTTGTGGAATTCCAGCGGCTGGGTAGTAACCCATTGTCCGTTTTCGTAATAACGTCCGTTCTGCGTGATTTCGCGGATGTTGATTTCCGGATTGAAGTTGGTAGCGAAAGCCTTGTGGTGATTTCCGGCATTGCAGTCTACGATGTCCAGGTAGTGGATTTCATCGAAATGATGTTTTGCTGCGTATGCGGTGTATACTCCACTTACTCCCGGGTCGAATCCGCAACCCAGAATGGCAGTCAGTCCGGCATCTTCAAAGCGTTTCTTGTATGCCCACTGCCAGCTGTATTCAAAGTGTGCCTCGTCTTTAGGCTCGTAGTTTGCTGTATCCAGGTAGTTCACTCCCGCCTGAAGACACGCTTCCATAATCGTTAAATCCTGGTAGGGGAAGTGCTACGTTAATAACGATTTCGGGTTTAAAACTGTTGAATAAAGACACAAGTTCATCCACATTGTCGGCATCTACCTTAGCGGTCTTGATGTTGGGGTTACCAATTGCTTTGACAATTGCGTCGCATTTTGACTGTGTGCGGCTGGCAATCATGATTTCAGAAAAAGACTTCCGGATGCTGAGCCACTTTGTGTGCAACAACGGTACCTACACCGCCTGCACCGATAATCAATACTTTACTCATTTATTACTTTGAAACTTTAAATGCCCGGTAAACGTTACCGTTCAGTATGCAAAGATAGAAAATAATTCAAAATATGGTGCAGTATTCTGGGGATATACGTATTTTTGTAAATGAACAATTCTTAAAAATGGATTGTTTGTGAATTTGTGATTAAGATTAAAAAGGAAAAACAAGTTATGAATAAGAAGTATTTTGCAGCCGCAGCTTTGGCTTGCGCACTGATGAGTTGTGGAACCGGAAAGAATTCGGTAGCAGTAGTAGACTTTACTGGGGAATGGAATATTGTAGAAGTGAACGGAGAAAGGTGAGTGCGGAAAATGCACCATTCTTGGGCTTTGACAAGGACGGACACCGTTTATATGGCAATGCTGGATGCAATCGCCTGATGGGAAGCTTTGAGTTGGATACCCTGAATGGCGGAAAAGTGAAATTTGGTCAGGTGGCTGCTACTCGGATGATGTGTCCGGATATGACATTGGAACAGAATGTACTGGAAGCATTGAATAAAGTGGCTGGATATGAAACAGTAGGTGAAGATGTTGCACTGAACGATGCGGAAGGTAAACCGGTAATATTGTTGCAGAAGCGTGAAGTGGCAGAGGTTTCTGTAAACGACCTGAATGGTGCCTGGGAAATTGTATCTGTAAAAGGCAATCCTGTAGGAGAAAGTGGAAAAACAGCCGCAATTGGTTTTCAATGTAGCAGAAAAAAAGAGTACACGGTAATGCCAGCTGCAATACGATAAACGGATCTTTCACACAGGAAGAAGGACAGGCTGCTTCCCTCCGTTTCAGTCAGATGATTTCTACCATGATGGCATGCCCGAACATGGATGTGGAGTCTTCTATTTTGAAAGCTTTGGATGAAGTACGTAGCTTTGAAATCAAGGCAGACGGAACCGTAAGCCTTTTGGGAGCAGACGGAGCAGAAGTGCTGTCATTGAAGAAGCTGGCCGAAGCAGAAGCTGAAGCTTGATAAATCTGCCGGCTGTAGTATAAGGTCCGAGGAAAAATATTATCTTTGCAGAAGAAGCATAAACTTTATAATAATATGACTAAAAAAATACTTTTGTTGGGTTCCGGGGAACTCGGAAAGGAATTTACCATTGCTGCCCAGCGTTTGGGACAGTATGTAATTGCGTGTGACTCTTATGCTGGTGCACCGGCTATGCAAGTGGCAGATGCATGCGAGGTATTCAGTATGTTGGATGGAGAAGCTTTGGACCGTGTGGTAGAAAAGTATCGTCCGGATATAATTGTTCCTGAAATAGAAGCAATTCGTACTGAACGGCTTTATCACCTGGAAGAAGAAGGTATACAGGTTGTACCAAGTGCCCGTGCGGTGAATTTTACGATGAACCGTAAGGCTATCCGTGATTTGGCAGCGAAGGAACTGGGACTGAAGACGGCAAAGTATTTTTACGCTTCTTCTTATGAAGAACTGAAGGAGGCTGCCGGAAAGATTGGCTATCCTTGTGTCATCAAACCGTTGATGTCTTCTTCTGGTAAGGGACAGTCTGTCGCCAAGAGTGAGGAAGATTTGAAGTATTCTTGGGAATACGGATGCAGCGGAAGCCGTGGGGATATTAAGGAACTCATTGTAGAAGAGTTCATACACTTTGACAGTGAAATTACCCTGCTGACCGTGACACAGAAGGATGGTCCTACCTTGTTCTGTCCTCCTATCGGACACGTGCAGAAAGGTGGTGACTACCGTGAAAGTTTCCAGCCGGCTCATATTGCACCGGAACACTTGGCTGAGGCTCAGCAGATGGCGGAGAAGGTGACTCGTGCTTTGACAGGTTATGGCTTGTGGGGAGTGGAATTCTTCCTGAGCCACGAAAACGGAGTTATTTCTCTGAGTTGTCTCCTCGTCCACACGATACAGGAATGGTTACACTGGCCAATACACAAAACCTGAACGAGTTTGAGTTGCATTTATATGCAGTGTTGGGACTCCCGATTCCAGGTATTACACAGGAACATATCGGAGCTAGTGCCGTAATTCTTTCTCCTGTTTCCAGCCAAAAGGCACCGCAGTATAGAGGAGAGGAACTTGTTTGCTCTCAGCCTAATACTTATCTCCGTATTTTCGGAAAACCTGCTACCCGCTTGAATCGTCGTATGGGAGTGGTGGTTTGCTATGACAAGAATGACGGTGATTTGGATGCACTGCGTGATAAGTGTAAGTCACTGGCTGCCAAGGTAGAAGTATATTGAGAATTGATTTATGTCATGAAAATTGCATAAAATAAAACGAAAAAACTTCATTGCTATGTTTTAGAAATATGTTTTAAATACATATATTTGCGCTCGCAAAATTAAACTAAACATAAATGGCAGAAAACAAAACAGTGAAGTATCATATTCCTCACAGAGGGATATATATGTATTCTCATGTATACGAAGGAAAAACTGAAATGATTGTGCTGAATAGCACTGGTTCAGAACAAATTCTGGATAGTGAGTGCTATACTGTCTTAACTAAGGATTCTAAAGAAGGTAGAGATGTTTCGAGCGGGTAAAAAGATTGAACTTGACAAAGAATTTGGTAATTTCTCCTCGTAAATCATTGATTATTGAATTCTGAGAAATGTTTATAAATAAGGAGACTGTCGTGATGCTGAATCGGACAGTCTCCTTGTTTTTATACCATATCGTCTCCTGCTTTGGTGTATTTCACGCGAATTGTCTTATGGAACGGTATGAAAACGTGAAACAATGGCTATGACCAGTGAGATGACAAACAGATAGCCTAATATGTGCTTGAGCGAAAGCAGAAGGCTTTGCTGCTGTAGAGTGGCATAGAGTGTCTGGGTAGCCATTTGTGTAGCTTCTGTATATTCGTGCCCTTGTGCCAGATGCTGTGTGAGGGACTGATTGAACTGGCTGGCAGCCAACGGGTCGGTCTGACTGATTGTTTCGGATAGGGAGTACATGTATTTTTGTTCCAGCCGATAGAGGGTATTGCTGTAAAAAGAGGTCGCCAGAATGGGGGCTAGTACTGAACGGAAGCAAATCAGGAAAAAGGCATTGGCCAGCAGGAATTTAGGATTCAGCTCCTCTACGGCGAACAGGGCAAAGGCTATGATGAGTACCAGCATGCCTAATCCTCTTAAGAATACAGGAAGAAAAAGCATCTCGTATGTGCTTTCAGGAGAAACCGTGAAATACAATATTCCGAAAAAGGCTGCAAAGCAACTCATGCCTCCGGCTATCAGAAAGCGGAAACGCCAGCGCTGCCAGCGGAACCACCAGAAGCAGATGAATGCTCCCAATGCATATCCCGGCAACAGATAGATGTAAAGCTGGTACGTGTGTGTACTGTCCACCTTCAGAATGCTGGTCATATAATTGGTCAGCAGGGTGGTGGAGGTACTGAAAAACATGACCAGCATCATGTAGAAGTAACCTACGATGGCTTTTGGCTGGTACAATGGAGCTAGGCTTACATACGGCTGCTTGGAGTGATATTGTTTCCAGATGAAGAACGCAATTAAGATGGGAGCGATGACCAGATAGATCCGGATCTTAAAGGAAGACGTCCAGTCGAGTACTTTCCCATAGTTGATGACGTACATCAGCATCAGCAATCCGGTGGCAATGACAAGCATTTCCCGAATGTGCAGTTCCGAAAGTCGGATGGGTTTAAGCGGACGGTTATGACGGAAACAGACGATGACAATCAGGATGGATGCCATGAGCATCATCATCATGAAGTAATACATGTATTGCCAGTTGTAGTGATAGGCCAGCTCAGCGGTCACAATCATGGACACTTGTCCTCCGGCAAATACTAACGGGTAGAAATAGGAGTAGAACTCACTTCGTACATTTTTCGGGCTGAAAATCTTAGTCGCTCTTCGGATGAACCAAAGCATGAGAAATCCTTTCAGAAAGCCGATAAAGAAACTGCAGATGATGACCAGGTCAATGTTTTGCGAACGGGCACATACCCAGCTGAGCAGGAACTGTATGCTCAGGTCGGTCAGTGGCAGAAACTTGGACGAAAGGGCATCAAGTACCTTGGGTACAATGGGGTAGGCTATGGCCATCCCGGCAGAAGCGGCATAGTATCCCATGGTGATGTCTTCTGTATTGGTTCCCAGTGTACTGGATACTTCGAGCATACTGCCGGTGTAGGAGCCGTTCAGCATGGTTACGGGAAGGATGATGAAGAAGATACATATCATCCCCAACCAGTCGGGAACCCATTGACGTACGGGGACGCGAGTTGTTTCATGGTCATCATTTGCGTAAGGCTTCAGTTTCTACCATCATTCCGGCTCTCAGACTGCTCATTTCTTCCGGAGTTATGTCTTTCAGGTCAATTCTTACGGGGATACGTTGCTGTACTTTGACAAAGTTTCCGGCAGAATTGTCGGTAGGAACCAGCGAATATTTGGAGCCGGTGGCTTCCGAAATGGCCGTTACAGTGCCGTGAAAGACTTTTCCAGGGAGGGCGTCTACCTTGATGCGTACTTCTTGTCCGATGTAAATGTGGATAATCTGTGTTTCCTTGTAATTGGCTGTCACCCATTTATCCGTATTCCGAACTAGATACGAGATGGTTTGTCCTGCCTGTACATATTGACCGGGTTCCAGGGTTCGGCGTCCCATATAACCGTCATACGGAGCTGTCAGTACGGTATATGACAAATTAAGACGGGTCAAATCCAGGCTGGCTTCCTTGCTCAAGATGGCTGCTTCTGCGCTGGTGGTTCGTCGGGTAGTTTCCGTGAACTGCGATTGAGCCGCTTTTCGCTGTTCTAACAATGCCTGATAGCGGGCCTGGGCTGCTTCGTAAGACGCTTTGGCCTGCTCATACTGCTGTTCGGGCACAGATTCCTCTTTGAGCAGTCTGGCAAAACGGCGGTAGTCCTGCTCCAGCTGCCACAATTTGGCTTTCGCTTCGGCAATATTGGCATCTTGCACGGCGATGTTGGTTTGTGAAGTCTCTATGCCGGAATGAAGTACCTCTTTGGAACCTTTTACATCCAGCAGGGCAGCTTCCGCCTCTTTCACCTTTATCTGATACTCACGGTTGTCCAGTATCAGCAGTGTATCTCCCTGGTGTACATACTGATGTTCTTTGAAGCGTACTTCCTTGATGTAGCCGGAGGCACGGATGTTCAGCGGACTTACGTACTGGTCAATAAAGGCGTCGTTCGTAATTTCATAATGAATGTATTTCCAAAAGTAATTGGCCACCCATATCAGTCCGGAGCCGGCAATCAGAATACATAGAAAGTTGAGCAGGATGTTCTGCAGTCTTCTTTTCCGGAGTTTCTTGTGTGTTATCTTCTTGTAGCGTCATATTCTTTATAGTTTAGTGAAGTTATAATCTTCCGCAAGCTTTTTGCAGCTGGTAGTAGGTGTAAATGATTCTGGTGCGCGAAGAAGTCAACTGTAGCTCGGCATTGAGCAACACGGAGTTGGCATCCAGCAGGTCGGTGAGTATGGCCAGCTGGTTCATGTAACGGTTTTGCATGATGCGGTAGTTTTCCTGTGCCTGGCAGACCGACAATTCCCAGGCTTCTTCTTCCTGCAAGGCTTCCTTGTGGCGCAGGATGGCGTTGTAAATATCCATCTGCAGCTGTTGTTTTTTCAGTTCTTCTTCTTTTTTCTGTACGGCAACCTGAAGCTGGCTTTCCTTGATTTTGTGTCCGTTCTTGAATAAGGAAGAGAGCGGATACGACACGGAAAGTCCGATGTTCCAGTTATTGTTGTATAAGTCGGTCATGGTACGCGTAATGGGGCGGGCCAGGGTGTTCGACGCATACAGGTTGATGTTCGGCCTGCGTGAGGCACGGTCTATCTCTATCTGGTTCTGGGCCAGTTCGGTTTCCTTGCGTAGCAGTTGCATGTCTGGTGCCAGCTCGTAGGCTGACAGGAGGTAGTCGTCGTAGCTGTCCAGCGGAGTAGCTTGCTGAAGCAGTGTCGTGTCGGGCGTAATAATCGGGTTACGGTCGTTTCCTAACAACAGGTTTAGTTGTTGCGACACGATGTGAATGCTGTTTTCCGTTTCCTGCAAAGACAGCCGGTCATTGGTCAGTTGCATTTCGCTGCGCAATACGTCATTGTTGGTGATAAGTCCCTCTTTCTTCATTTGACGTATATCTTGCAGGCGACGTTCGGATTCTTCGATGTTACGGGTAAGTACAAGATGCTGTTTGAATAAGGTGAAAAGCGTCAGGTACTGGTTGAGTAATCCCAATTTGATGTCGGCCTGATTCGTCATCCGTTGCAGTCTGGCTATTTCGGTTTCAATGTCTGCCTTCTGGATGGAACGGCGGATTTTTCCTCCCTGATAAAGCGGCTGGTTAAAGTCGACCGTATAATTCTGCGACCAGTCCGGAGTATCAGGGTAGGTGGGGTTGGAAAGCCCGTTCTGAAAGACCACGGGCTGACCGATGATGCCTCCTTTCAGCCCTATTTCCAAATCAGGAAGCAGGCCGGTTTTGGCATACAATTTCCGTTCATAAGCCATTCTTTCTTTCAGGCTGTCACTCTGCAATTGCAGGCTGCTTTTGATGCCCGATTCGAACAGTTGTTCGACCGACAAGAATAAAGAGTCCTGCTGTGCCTGTGCGGAAACAGCCCAAAACAGACTACCTGTAAAAATCAGTTTTCGTATGATGTTAGAAACCTTCAAGGACATTTTGTACTGTTTTTAATTCAGATAATATCTTTGCCGTTCGTTCGGTAGACAATATTTCTTCTGCATTGGCGTATACCAGATTAAGAATCGGGCGAATCTGGACTTTAAGTGCTTCCCCTTCAGGAGTGAGGTACACCAGTTTGTTGCGTCGGTCGTTCGTATCCTCTTTCCGGTAGACATATCCCTTCTTTTCCAGGTTGTTCATCAGATTGGTCAGGCAGGCTTTGTCCTTGGCTGTACGTTCAGCCAGTGCCTGTTGGGTAATGCCCTGTTCATGCCAGAGACTGCTTAAAACTTGAAGCATTTCGAAGGTGATGCCAGCATTATTATCTTTTAGGGTGCGTTGCATGGCGCGTCGAAAGGCCATGCGAGTGCGGAAAATTTGTATCATGAGTTCCCGGAACTCGTTTCCTTCTTTCATTTTATGAGGTGATTTTTTAGTTATCCGGCTACAAATATAGCTCCTTTTTTTTGAAGTAGTAAAATATTTGACTATTTTGTAGGGAGAAACCTGTGCTTTCATTTGAAAGCGGAGGGGGAAATTCTCAGTACTTCCGAAGGAGTACTCCAGTACTTTCAAGGAGTACTCGAATACTTTCGGGGAAGTACTTCAGTACTGCCTAAGAAGTACTGAAAAGTAACAATAGGTTTATAATGAGTGTGTTAGAATTTCAGGTAACCGTTCTCTTGCCGGATGATTCCTCGGAAACTAAGTAGGATACCACTTTAATCAGGTGGTTTTCAGTTACTTGCATTTTGTCCTTTATCTCTTGCAACGAAAGCGGATTTTCTTTCAGTAATGCTTGCAATTGCTGACTGATGGCTTCAAACTCTCCCGACTTTAGGCCGGACTGATGTTGCTGCAGGCATACGTCACATTGCCCGCAATTGTGCTCGTTCTTTTCACCGAAATAGCGTAACAGCATCCGGCTTCGGCAGCGGTTCTCGCTTTCTGCATATTCTATCATGGCGTTGATACGCTGCACATAGCTTTCTTTTCTGTCTTCGTAGACTTCCTTACTTAAATAAACGCGTTCCGTTTCTTGTCTTTCGCGCGTATAGATAATGTAAGGTGTCTTTTTTGCGGGGATATAATGCAGGATATGCTGCCGGCTCAGCGAGAGCAGGGTTTCATAGATTTGTTGTTTGCTCAGTCCCGAACGGGTCGACAGATTGTCTTCACTGAAATAAGCATAGTCCGTGAAAAGCCCGGTGTAGGTTCTCAGTAGGATACGAAGCAGTTTCTCTGTGTCTTCGCTTTGTTCGCGGATGCGGTACAGTTCTTCCTTGGTGATGGTGAACATGATGCGCGAAGCATTATCTTGCTCATCGGTATATTCCAGATAGCCTGCGCGAGTCAGGATTTTCAAGGCACTGTCGGTCTGTACGGGAAAGTGCCTGAAGTTACGGCAGAATTCATCGATATTGAACGCGAAGGTGCAGCCTCTTCCGTCTCCCATGGCCATTTGGTAATAGAAGTTGATGTCTTCGTAAATTTTCGTGATATAACTTTTCTCGGAAATGTATCGCTTACCCGCTGTTTGAGTGTGATTTTATCGCGGGCACAGAACAGCAGTACGGCATAGGCTTTCATGCCGTCTCTTCCAGCTCGTCCGGCTTCCTGAAGTAGGCTTCGGGCGAGTCGGGCACATCGGCATGGATAACCACGCGTACGTCTGGTTTGTCAATTCCCATACCAAAGGCATTGGTGGCTACCATTACACGGAATTCTCCTTTCAGCCAGGCTTTTTGTCGGGAATCTTTGGTCTCGTCGTTGAGTCCGGCATGATAAAAAGTGGCTGTGATGTGGTTGCGGTTCAGGAACTGGGAAATCTCTTTCGTCTTTTTCCGGTTGCGGGTATAGACAATTCCCGACCCGTCGACGCGTTGCAGGATGTGGAGCAGTTCGCTTTCCTTGTCTTCCGTATGACGTACCACGTAGGCCAGGTTCTTCCGTTCAAAGCTCATGCGGAACACATTTTCCTGGCGGAACTGAAGGCGTTGCTGGATGTCGCTGACCACTTCCGGAGTGGCAGTGGCCGTCAGTGCGATGACGGGAACTTCCGGGAGTAGCTGACGTATATCCGCTATTTTCAGGTAAGCAGGGCGGAAGTCGTATCCCCATTGCGAGATGCAGTGTGACTCATCCACGGTGATGAGGCTGACGTGCATGCTGCGGAGTTTGATTTGAAAGATTTCGGTGTCCAGTCTTTCCGGAGATACATAAAGGAATTTGTAGTTGCCGAAGATGCAGTTCTCCAATGCGATGACAATCTCTTCGCGCGTCATGCCGGAATAGATGGCGGTTGCTTTGATGCCCCGTTCGCGCAGGTTTCTCACCTGGTCTTTCATCAGGGCAATCAGAGGGGTAATGACCAGGCATAACCCTTCTTGGGCGAGGGCGGGCACTTGAAAGGTGATGGATTTACCACCTCCTGTGGGCATGAGTCCCAATGTGTCCCGGCCTTCGCCTATGCTGCGGATAATGTCTTCCTGTATGCCTCGGAAATTGTCATATCCCCAGTATTGTTTCAGGATTTTTCGGTAGTCAGTCATGAGTCGCTAACTTCGACTGGGCTTGATGTCTTCTATCTGTAGTTGGATTTCTCCCCGCTTATGGGTATTTTCCTCAATGGTATAACAGATATTGAACGACTGTTTGGTCTTGATGTAACGCACCTGTGAACTTTGTCCGAAAGCGATACCGTTCATGACGTTGTTCGACTTGTTGTCCACCAGTTCCAGTTTGATGTGTTCCTGGTCTCTTCCTACCACCTTGCTGGTACCATAATCGTACACATTCAAGGTTGCGAAAACAGGCTTGTGGTTCTCTGGACCAAATGGGTTGAACTTCTTCAGGTCGAAGAAAAACTTCGGAGTAATGTCTCTGAAGTCCAGTTGTGCATCAATCTGGATGGTAGCGTTGGTCTGCTCCGGAAGAATGTGGTTGGTTACGTATTCTTCAAACCGTCTGGTAAATTCCGGCACATTTTCCACCTTCATGGATAAACCGGCCGCATAGGTATGCCCGCCAAAATTCTCCAGTAGGTCACGGCAATGTTCTATGGCTTTGTATACATCGAAGCCGGAAACAGAACGTGCTGATCCCGTAGCCAGGTTCTCGGTACGTGTCAAGACCACGGCAGGACGGTAGTAGATTTCCGTCAGACGCGAAGCGACAATTCCGATGACTCCCTTGTGCCAGTCCTCATTGAAAATCACGATAGATCTTCTTTCAGACAAGTCGGACAGGTTATCCACGTTATTGGCCTCTTCTGTCATGTTCTTGTCGAGGTCCTTACGCGTTTCGTTGTAGCTGTTGATGCGGTTGCTCTTTTTCAATGCAGACGCAAAATCCTTTTCAATCAGCAAGTCGACCGCTTCCTTTCCGTTTTGTATTCTTCCCGAAGCATTGATGCGGGGACTATCTTGAATACGATGTCACTCATCGTAATTTCTTTTTCAGCCAGTCCGCATACATCAATAATGCTTTCAGGCCGATGCTGGGATTAGCATTGAGCTGACGCAGTCCGTGATAGGCCAAAATACGGTTTTCTCCCATAATAGGTACAATGTCGGATGCGATGCTGACTGCTACCAAATCGAGCAGGGGAGTAAGCTGATGAAACTCAATGCCGTTGTTCTGGGCAAAAGCTTGCATAAACTTGAATCCTACTCCGCAACCAGACAGGTGTTCGTATGGATACGTAGAATCCGGACGCTTGGCATTCAGAATGGCGGCAGCAGGAGGAAGTACCTCATCGGGTACATGATGGTCGCAGATAATGAAATCGATGCCTTTTTCTTTGGCGTAACTGATTTCTTCTACCGCCTTGATACCACAGTCCAGTACGATGACCAGTTTTACTCCGGTAGAGTAAGCATAGTCGACTCCCTTTTTTGACACACCATACCCTTCATTATATCGGTCGGGGATATAATAATCGATGTTCGAGTAGAACTGTTGAAGAAATTTGAAAACAAGGGCGACAGCGTAGTGCCGTCCACGTCATAATCTCCATACACCAGGATACGCTCTTTTCGTCCCATGGCCAGGTTTAGGCGTTCCACTGCCACGTCCATGTCGTTCATTAGGAACGGGTCATGGAGGTCATTAAGCTGAGGTCGGAAAAAACCGTTTTGGCCTCTGCGGCAGATGGATACCTCTTTCCTGCAGTAGCTACATAAAAATAGGACTGATGCCAATCTCTCTGGAGAGGGCTCTGGCAGCTTCTCTTTTCTTGAAGTGTTG